>Ga0208903_1000005_pt1 | contig 259835 bp, 229 predicted proteins | sample AntAceMetag02UKJ_FD_184769 | JGI IMG/M metagenome (GOLD analysis project Ga0208903, IMG submission 184769) | Saline lake microbial communities from Ace Lake, Antarctica - Antarctic Ace Lake Metagenome 02UKJ (SPAdes) (version 2) | ecosystem: Environmental > Aquatic > Non-marine Saline and...
GTCGCCGGGGCCGGCTTAGGCTCTGCCTTGGGCGCAGGTTTAGGCGTCGGCGCGGGTGTCGGCTTGGGCGGCTCTGGTTTGGGCTCCGGTTTGGGCTCCAGTTTGGGCTCTGGTTTCGGTGGCTCCGGTTTCGGTGGTTCCTTTTTGGGTTCAGGCTTGGGTGGTTCTTTCTTCGGCGCGGCTTTTGGTGCCTCGCGCTTAGGCTGCAAATCACTGACATCCACCAAACGCGCGTTGACCAGGTTGGGCATGGGTTTCGATTTGATACGCTCGCGCTCTGTGCTATCCCAGTTGGCGGTCATAAAAAAGACCAACAGACCGTGCAGCAGGAGAGTGGCCAGCAAAGGCCGCACCACTATGCGCGGCATCACTGGTTTGGCATAAATCGAGGTATTCACTGCGGGTTTTCAGTCACCAGTCCAACGCTGGGGGCACCCGCTTCCTGCAATGCGACCATCACGGTGACGACTTCACCGTAGGGCACTGCGCGATCACCCCAGATCAGGACCGGTTTTTCAGGACTGCGGCGGATCACTGCCGCGACTCGATCCTTGATAGTCGCCAGCGAAAGGGCCTGCTCCTCCTCACCGAGGTTAAGGAACAGCTGCCCTGCGGCGTCAACCGATACAATGACCGGTTCACTGTCCTGATTTTCCACGGGATCTGCACTGGCCTCAGGTAAATTGACCTGTACGCCCTGCATCAACATCGGCGCGGCCACCATGAATATGATCAGCAGTACCAGCATGACATCGATGTAGGGCACTACATTGATGTCCGACATGGGTTTGCGTTTGTTGCGATTACGGGCCACGGCGCCTTACCCCGCTCTTTTCTCGCGCGAGCGGGTTGCGAACGCCTGCCGGTAGAGAATGCCGGAAAACTCGTCCATAAACGTGTCATAGCGGTTGTTAAATACTTCAACCTTGGACGCAAAACGGTTGTAGGCGAGCACCGCGGGGATCGCCGCAAACAGGCCCATAGCCGTAGCGATCAATGCCTCGGAAATACCCGGAGCAACGGTGGCAAGTGTCGCCTGCGTGGAATTGGCAAGGCCGCGAAAGGAATTCATGATTCCCCATACTGTGCCGAACAAGCCAATGTAAGGGCTGGTGGAGCCGACCGAGGCCAAAAAAGCCAAATGCCGGTCAAGACGCTCTTCCTCGCGCATCATCGCTACGCGCATAGCCCGTCGCGCGCCCTCAATCACCGCCTCGGAATCCATTTCGGACTGTTGCGCAAGGCGGGAGAATTCCTTGAAGCCGGCGCGGAATATGCTCTCCATACCCAGAATCGCATGGCCGTCAGCCGCCCGCTCGTTACCCTCACGATAGAGCTGCGACAAGTCGATCCCCGACCAGAAGCGCTCCTCAAAACGGTACATCTCATCGTTTGCATTGCGAAAGTACAGGAATCGGTTGACGATCATGAACCACGACACTATCGACGCTAGCACCAAAGTGGCCATCACCATCTTCACAGTGAATGAAGCAGACCATACCAGGTCCACCAAACTTAATTGCTCTTCCAACGCCCGTTCCCCTCAGACTGATGCTCTTACTTGCTGTGACAACCGCAAACGCTCCACCATCTCTGACGGCAGGCGTCGCGGTTTCAATTTGACCCGATCCACACAGGCAACTGTGACATCACCCTGCGCCAGCAGTTCCGCTCCCCTCATGATCCTCTGCTGGAAAACGATGCCAGCGCCGCGCAACCGCGCGATATTCGCCGTGACCTCGAGCTCATCATCCAAACGCGCGGGCAGCATATAGGTTGCCGCTACATCCCGCACCACAAACATCAGGCTGGCACTGAAAATGTAATTCTTACCGAAGCCAAGCGAGCGCATCAACTCCGTGCGCGCTCGCTCCATAAACTTGAGATAGTTGACGTAATAGACAATTCCGCCAGCGTCGGTGTCCTCAATGTAAACCCGCAGCTTATGTGAAAATTCCGCGGCGCTCACTGGGAACCGTCGCCCTCTCCGAGATCCAGTAGTGGCACGCTGGCGCTGACCGGTGAGTTTGTGGCACCCACGGAGGGCGCAGGCAAGCCAAAGTGCAGGTAAGCGGCGCGTGTTGCCATGCGCCCACGGGGTGTGCGCAACATATAACCCTGCTGGATCAGGTAGGGCTCCAGCACGTCCTCAATCGTGCCGCGCTCCTCCGAAATGGCAGCAGCCAGGCTCTCCACGCCCACCGGTCCGCCATCAAACTTTTCGATCAGCGCCAGCAGCAGGCGGCGGTCGAGGTGGTCGAAGCCCTTCTGGTCCACGCTCAGCATGTCCAGTGCGCGGTCGGCGATGGCACCGGTAATATGCCCGTCGGCCTTCACCTCCGCATAGTCGCGCACCCGGCGCAACAGCCGGTTGGCGATGCGTGGCGTGCCGCGCGCACGGCGTGCAATTTCCGCCGCCCCCCTGGTGTCGATGCCAATCTTCAGTATGTGCGCTGAACGCTCCACAATATGGGCGAGATCGGCCACTTCATAAAACTCCAGCCGCTGCACAATGCCAAAGCGATCGCGCAACGGCGACGTCAGCAAGCCCGCGCGAGTAGTAGCACCAACCAGCGTAAACGGTGGCAGGTCGAGCTTGATCGAACGCGCGCCGGGGCCCTCACCAATCATGATGTCGAGCTGATAATCCTCCATGGCCGGATACAGTATCTCTTCAACAACGGGACTCAGGCGGTGGATCTCGTCGATAAACAACACGTCCCCCGGCTCGAGGTTGGTCATCAGCGCAGCGATGTCGCCGGCTTTTTCCAGCACCGGGCCTGAGGTGGTTTTCAGCGACACGCCCATCTCGTGCGCGATGATGCTGGCCAGCGTGGTCTTGCCGAGCCCTGGCGGGCCAAAAATCAGCGTGTGATCCAGCGGCTCACCGCGGCCTTTGGCAGCCTGCAGGAAGATGCTCATCTGTTCCTTCACCACCTGTTGCCCGATATACTCGTCGAGCGTCTTCGGGCGAATCGCCCGATCGATGACCTCCTCGCGCGCGCCAGTGGCCTGCGGTGCTATCAGGCGGTCGGTCTCAATCATGCGTAAGCCCTCACGCTCGGACCATTGACTTCAGCGCGCGGCGAATAAGCTCCTCGCTCTCGGTCACGCTGTCATCGTTGACGGCGGTCACCATACGACTGGCCTCCTGCGGCTTATAGCCAAGTGAAATAAGAGCACCTTCGGCATCGGCCACGATGTCTGCCCTGGAAGACAGGGCCACACTGTAATCTGCTTCTCCGTCCGCTGCATCGTGCCGCACCAGCCAATCCTTGAGTTTGTCACGCATCTCTACCAACAAACGCTCAGCCGTCTTTTTCCCGACACCAGGCAGCGCCACCAACGAGGAGATATCGTCACGCTGCACACAACGGGCGAAACTCTGCGCGTCCATTCCAGACAGAATCGTCAGCGCCAGTTTAGGCCCCACTCCACTGACTTTGATCAGCTCGCGAAAGAGACTGCGATCGCGCTCCTCTATAAAGCCGTAAAGTAATTGCGCATCTTCACGCACCACAAAGTGCGTCATCAATGACACTTCCGACCCCAGCGCAGGCAACTGGAACAAAGTGGTCATCGGAACCTGCAACTCATAGCCCACACCCCCCACTTCCACCAGGATCAGCGGAGCCTGCTTATGCACGAGATTACCTCTGATTCTACCTATCATTCGATGGGTACCCTGTCAGCGAATTCTGCGCCGGCGCACCGCGGTGGCGCCAGCCATGTTGATCATACTGTGCTGCGTATGCGCATGGCACAATGCGGCCGCCAACGCATCGGCAGCATCTTCCTGCGGCGTTGCGGGCAACTTCAGCAGCACTTTGACCATATGCTGCACCTGCAGTTTGTCTGCCGCACCTGTGCCCACCACCGACTGCTTGATCTGGCGCGCCGAATACTCTGATACCGGCATGCCCTGCACCGCGCAGGCAACAATTGCCGCACCGCGGGCCTGGCCTAATTTAAGCGCAGAACCGGCACTTTTGGCCATAAACACCTGCTCAATCGCCAGCTCCTGCGGGCAATGCAAGCCGATCAGTTCAGTCACGCTGTCAAAAATGATCCGCAATCTCTCGGGCAACTCACCGGAGGGCAAACGAATAACGCCGCTGGTGACATACTCGCTGCGCCCCGACACATAGCTAATGATGCCAAAGCCTGTTTTCTGTGATCCGGGATCAATTCCCAGGATTAAAGACATACCCAATTCCGCCGACTGCGTCAGCCTTCTATTATGGACGCATTTACAGTGTTGGTCTGTAGGCGCGGGTCAGGATTTTTCTGGGTAGCTCCGAAACGGATACATCGGCGCGGGGCGAACTGGGTAAGGTGCTAGCGCAAGCTGATATGTCACCCATCGAGGTACTGGCAAGGAGGCCATCATGAATGGCAACTCCTTAAGCTGCCGGACCGGCGCCAAACCGAGTAGAGTTTTTCGAGACACGCCGTAAATACGCCCCAGTAGGCTCGCTTCACGGATGGCCGCCCCACGGATAGCCGCCCCACCCATCCATGCGCTCAGACGGCCCCTTCAATCTCTACTTGCTTTGACGCCGATCCTGCAGCTTAGGGCAGCGCCAATCGAGCAGCCATAAATACCCTGAACTACCAGGCTATTCGGCCTGCTCAGGCATCTCCCGAGTCTGCCGCAGCCGAATATTCAACTCCTTCAACTGCTCCGCCCCCACATCCCCCGGCGCATCTGTCATCACACAGGCGGCACTCTGAGTCTTGGGGAACGCGATGACGTCCCGAATAGAAGAAGCGCCCGTCATCAGCATTACCAGCCGATCCAGACCAAACGCCAGTCCACCGTGCGGCGGCGCACCGTACTGCAGGGCGTTCAGCAAGAAGCCAAACTTCTCCTGCGCCTCTGCTTCGTCGATACCCAGGATGCGAAACACCGCCTCCTGCATATCGTGCTTGTGGATACGGATACTGCCGCCGCCCAGCTCAGTGCCATTGAGCACCATGTCATAGGCACGCGAGAGGGCCTGGCCCGGGTTGGCCGCCAGTTCTGACACATCACACGATGGTGCAGTAAAGGGGTGATGCAAGGGTGTCCAGCCACCATTGGCCGTCTCTTCGAACATAGGGAAATCCACTACCCACAGAGGCGCCCAACCGTCCGCCACCATGCCCAGGTCTTCAGCAACTTTGATACGCAGCGCACCCAGTGCTTCGTTGACTACGCGCGCGCGATCTGCGCCAAAGAAAATAATATCGCCGTTGGCAGCACCTAGACGCTGCATCATCTGCGCAACGATGTCTTCAGGCATAAACTTCAGGATCGGAGACTGCAGCCCTTCAATACCTGCACCGATATCGTTGACCTTGATCCAAGCCAGACCGCGCGCACCAAATATCGATACATACTTGGTGTAGTCGTCAATATCCCTGCGGCTAATGGAGGCGCCGCCGGTCACTTTCAGCGCGGCCACCCTGCCTGCCGGGTCATCTGCAGGCCCGCGAAAGACCTTAAACTCCACTTGCTGCATCAGGTCGTCAACGCTGACTAACTCCAATGGGATACGCAGGTCGGGCTTGTCAGACCCAAAACGCTCCATCGCTTGCGCATAGGTCATATGCGGGAACTCGGGGAGATCAACATCGAGCACGGATTTGAACAAACCGCAAATCATGCGCTCGGTGATCGCCATAATCTCCAGCTCATTAAGGAAAGATGTTTCTATATCTATCTGTGTGAACTCGGGCTGGCGATCGGCGCGCAGGTCCTCATCGCGAAAACACTTGGCGATCTGGTAGTAACGATCGAAACCCGAGACCATCAGCAGTTGCTTGAACAACTGAGGCGACTGCGGCAGGGCAAAAAACTTACCCGGATGCGTGCGACTGGGGACTAAATAGTCGCGGGCGCCTTCTGGCGTGGCGCGGGTGAGGATGGGCGTTTCAATATCGAGAAAGCCTTCAGCATCAAAGAAGTTGCGCACGGCACTGGTGACGCGCGAGCGCAGGATCAGGCGCTGCTGCATTTCGTGGCGCCGCAGATCCATATAGCGGTACTGTAAGCGCACCTCTTCACCGACGTTGGTGTACTCGTCGAGCTGGAAGGGCGGCGTTGCGGCGGCATTGAGGATCTCCAGCTCCTTGCCTAACACCTCGATCCGCCCGGTCGCCATCGCCGCATTAACCGTGCCCTCGGATCGCGCACGCACGCGGCCGGTCACCTTCAAAACATACTCGCCACGCACTCTGTCGGCGCTCTTAAAATGCTCTTCAGTGTCGGGATCAAACACCACCTGCACAATCCCTTGGCGGTCACGCAAATCGAGAAAAATGACGCCACCGTGGTCACGACGGCGATCAACCCAACCGCAGAGGGTGACCGTCTCGTCAATATTAGCTGTACTCAGGGCGCCACAATAATGACTGCGCATAGTCTGTATCCCGTATGGATTGGCAGGCCGGGCCCACGGTGGGCCTGGGATTAGGCTGACTTTTTGCTATCGCCTGATTTGCTGTCGCTTTTCTTGGTGTCACTTGTCTTACCATCGTTTTTCTTGTTGTCACTGGTCTTGTTGTCACTGGTCTTGTTGTCACTGGTCTTGTTATCGCTCGATTTGCTCTCGCCAGTCGAGGCTGCGGCGGAACTGTCACCGCTGCCTGAGCTTTCGGCGCCGCCGGCCAGGTTTTTCTTATTGCCGGTTTTGAAGTCGGTCTCATACCAGCCACTGCCCTTCAGGCGAAAGGCTGCGGCGGAGATCTTTTTCTTCAGGGAGGGCTGGCCACATTTGGGGCAATCGAGCAGCGCCACATCGCTTAATTTTTGTAAAGCCTCCAGCTGCTCCTGACAGGCCTGACATTGGTACTCATAAATCGGCATGGAATGTCCCTATCAGCAATAAATTCGCAGGTTAGATGAAAAATTGAGGCGCGGATTTTAACCCATGCAGGCGTGCAGGCCAAGCGCAGAGGGGGTGAATTAGAAGGGCAAAAAATTCCGGCACCGGCCGGCACTGGAGAACGAAATCGGTGGCCGGCTTGCCTGGGCAAGCTGGCCGGGGCATCACTTAAGAGGCGGCAAATTCCTTGAGCTTCTTCAGCGGACGAACTTTTACTGCAATGCTCGCAGGCTTGGCTTTAAACATGGTCTCTTCTCCAGTAAATGGATTGATACCCTTGCGCGCCTTGCGGGCCGGCTTGCTGACAGTGGTGATTTTCATCATGCCTGGCATAGTGAATTCACCCACTGAACGCTTCTTGATGCTGCGTTCTACCAGCGCGTCCATCTCTTCCATAACAGAACTCACTTGTTTTTTAGTCAAGCCCGTGCTCTCTGCCAGACTTGCAACAATTTGGCTCTTGGTCATTTTCGACTGTAACGCAGTAGCTGCTTTCTTCTTCACCGGAGCTGCCTTTTTAGCGGCGGGTTTTGCTACCTTTTTTGGAACCTTTTTAGCTATTTTTTTAGTTGCCATATCGTTTTCAACCTTCCCTAAAAATTTTAATTGAAACCCTCTGGAAACCCATACACGGTATTTCTTACACTAACAAAAACACCCTGCTATGAGCTGCAGAAGGATGTATAAATCAGGAAACGCTGCAATACAAGTGTTTTCTACATTTGCACCGAAAATACGCTGCTTTAATAGTGCCAGGAACGTCCTCGCAACACGTTCCGAATACCAGGACGCGCCAATATATTCATTAAGGAATCACCTCTGCCACCGGAGATGACCAACACGAGTAGGCGCTGTACGCTCAAGATATTCACACGTAAACTAGGCGCCCTCGCCACCCAACCCAGCGGACAGATTCATGCGCACCAGTCAGTTCCTTATAGCCACGCAGAAAGAAACGCCCGCAGACGCTGAGGTCATCAGTCATCAACTGATGCTGCGCGCCGGCCTGATCCGTAAACTGGCGGCGGGTCTCTACACCTGGTTGCCGCTAGGCTTACGCGTGTTACGCAAAGTAGAAGGTGTGGTGCGGGAGGAAATGAATGCGTCCGGCGCACAGGAAGTCAGCATGCCAGTGGTGCAACCCGCTGAGCTTTGGCAGGAATCCGGCCGATGGGAACAGTACGGTCCCGAGTTACTGCGCATTCAAGACAGGCATCAACGTGATTTCTGCCTCGGCCCCACGCATGAGGAAGTGGTCACCAGTCTGGTGCGCGACGAGATCAAAAGCTACAAGCAACTGCCGCTCAATCTCTACCAGATCCAGACCAAGGTCCGTGATGAAATAAGGCCACGTTTTGGCATCATGCGCTCTCGCGAATTCCTGATGAAAGACGCCTACTCTTTTCACGTGGACCAATCTTCGTTGGAAGACACCTATCAAGTGATGTTTGATGCCTACACCAACATCTTTACCCGCCTCGGGCTCGTGTTTCGACCCGTTATCGCTGATACCGGCAGTATTGGCGGCAGTGCATCACACGAGTTCCACGTGTTGGCGAGTTCGGGCGAGGACGCGATCGCATTCAGTGACACCAGCAACTACGCGGCCAACGTCGAACTGGCCGAAGCGATGCCGCCTGCCGAGCAGCGCAAGGAACCCGGCGCCGAGCTGCAGACCGTGGCTACGCCCGGCGTGAGGACGATTGAGGAGCTGGCAAGCTTCCTGTCGATAGATCCGACGGCCATCATCAAGACCCTGATCGTTGAGGGAGAAGAACCGGATACACTCGTCGCCTTGATTCTACGCGGCGACCACCACTTAAATGCCCTAAAAGCCGAGAAGTTGGCGGGCATTGCCGCGCCTCTACAGATGGCCAGTGAAGAAAAAGTACGTGCCGCCTGTCGTGCGGGGTTTGGCTCACTGGGTACTGTAGGCCTCGATATGCCTATTTTCGTTGATCGCAGCGCTGCACAACTTTCCGACTTTAGTTGCGGTGCCAACGAGGACGACAAGCATTTCACGGGCGTCAACTGGGGCCGGGATTGCCATCTGGGACAGGTCGCTGACCTACGCAACGTTGTCGCTGGCGACCCCAGCCCGGATGGGCATGGCCAGCTGCAAATCGCGCGCGGCATTGAAGTGGGGCATATCTTCCAGCTGGGCACCAAGTACAGCGAGGCGATGAATGCCAGGGTACTGAACGAAAACGGCAAGAACATCACCGTAACCATGGGCTGCTACGGTATCGGCGTAAGTCGCATCGTGGCTGCCGCCATAGAACAGAATCACGATGACAGCGGCATCATCTGGCCCGACGCGATGGCGCCCTTCCAGCTCGTAATTATTGCGCTAAACATGCATAAATCTGCGGAGGTAGCGCGCTGCGCCGAGGAGCTCTACCAGAAACTGCGCGCAGCGGGGGTAGAGGTACTGCTCGATGACCGCAACGAGCGCCCCGGAGTCAAGTTCGCGGATATGGAGCTGATAGGCATTCCGCACCGTGTTGTTATCGGTGACCGCGCGCTGGCCGATGGAAATCTCGAGTACAAGAGCCGACAGGGCGAGGAATCGGAACTTGTGGCCCAAGACGATATCATGGCATTCTTGCGGAAAAAGTTAGGCTAAAGAATATCAGGGCTAATTTCAGCTCTAGGAGTGGCTGCGAATTGAGTGGGACTTAAACTGACGGGAGGAGAGGCCACATGGCTGTATTGACGGCCTGTCATGAAAAGTTCTACTCGGCTTGACGCCGGCCTCGCAGCCAAAGCAAGTATCACTCGGTCTAGAGAAAGCTCTGCGGCCAAACAGCGTCACCGCTTGAGTATTAGGAAATAAACCGAGCGCCGGGAGAGTCTTTAGCGATAGGAACCCGGAGACTGCCCCGTCCATTTCTTGAACGAACGATGAAAGGCACTCGGGTCAGAGAAACCCACCTGCTCCGCCACCTCACTGACCGTCAAGCCATCGCGACTCAGCATCGAGATCGCCCTGTCGCGCCGCGCATTGTCCTTAATCCGCTGGTAAGACGTACCCTCTTTCTCCAACCGTCGCCGCAGCGTGCGGGCCGACATACCCAGCAGACCCGTCAACTCCTCAAAACTGGGCATCTCCTGGCGAAAATCACTGCCTAGAATGCTGCGAATGCGATGAGTGATACTCAGAATACTGGCCTGAGGCTCAATCACCATATAATAGGGTGCAAGCTTTAGAAACTCACTGAGATCCTCTTCATCGCGAACCAGCTCAGACTCCAGATGTCGGGCACTGAACGTCACCGAATTCGCCAGCTGGCCGTAGGCCACAGGGCAATGAAAGAAATGGCGGAGACCGGCCATAAATCCTGGCTGGGGGCCCGCACAACTGGCGCGGGTCACATCGATATGCTGGTCAATCAGCCAACCACTGAATCGCATCCATATGGCGAGGTTACACAGAACGCTGTGCTGGACCTCGCGCGCATCATCGCTGCAAAAGTAGGTCAGGGTCGCCTCCTTGCCATGCTCATCAACGACCAGTTGATTGATGACTTCTGCACCCTGGCGGACCCGACAGACCTGATTAAACTCGATCCCCCGGTGCAGCGCAGCCCCAAGCATGGAGCTGTTGATCATACTGAGGGCAATAAGCCGGGTTGTACCCACGGGCGTTTGCACATCGGGCATCACACCGCCCGATTCATCCCCGAGCTCACGAATTAGCTCAAGGCACAACCGCGAGTATTGCTCACGCGAAACAAAGACCGTTTGAGCATCCTGCCGCAGTGGGTCAAAAGGAAAACGCGCTGCGCGCAAAATAGCGTCCAGGTCGCGATTAAAGGCGCGCGCCTGTGTGAGTAGCGCCCGAGTAAATGCTATGGGCACTGGCTCGTTATACAATGCTGAATTAACCGCTTCTTTAGACAAGGTAAAAGTAGCCTCCGGTCAGGCTGCACAGCATAACGCATCCCGACCGTTACCGTGAACTGGACCAGCATGCCAACTCGGGTCTGATAGTAATGGTATTTACTTAAGCTGCGAGACCGGCGGCAAACTGAGTAGAGCTTTTCGGGACACGCCGCAAATACGTGCGCATGAACAGGGGCAGACCCTCCCTCCATGGCCTCAGACGCCCCTTTAGTTTCTACTCGCTTTGACGCCTATTATCTGTCGCTTTTGGGCCTAAGTAAGCGAAATTAAACTCAAGTACCTGAATTTCAACAGTATTCTAGCCAAAATCTGGCAAGGCACCCGATCGACCAGGCGCCGCAGACAGCGGCCCAATGCCCCCACAGGCGTCGGCTTTGTTGAGCCGCCGTAAAATTTACTCGCCTGTAGGTTTGACAACACTGTGGCGCCTGCTCACTATGTATGAAAAATATTATAGATAAATAGCCCACCCCTCGATGACAGACATAAATCAACTGAGTAAATGGAACCGGGACATTTCCCGGGCGATCGCGGCGCTGGGTACTGAGCAGTTTTTCCCCGCTCTGATTGACGCCATCACCGGGCAGGTCAAAATCGATTACCCTCAGATCTGGCTGTACCACAGAGATCTGCCGCCGAAAATTCTCTATCACGGCATACCCCAAGACGCCGTCGCCAGCCAGATCGACCAATACCTCGAGGGGCCCTACCGGGAAGACCCTTTTTATCAAACGTCGATGCAACAACCGCGCTCCAAGATTTATCGGCTATCGCGCGTGACGATGGGCAAGCTGCAGGAGTCTGACTATTACCGCAATTACTACGCCGATACCGGCACCTGTGACGAAGCGGTGTATGTTGCCAAGCTGCTGGCTGGCAACATCATCAATCTGAGCATGATGCGACTTGCGGAGCACGCGCCATTCAGCGATCAGGAATATGAATCGCTGTATCTGCTGGCGGAGCCTGTGTCCGAACTACTCAAGAGCCACACAGAGCAAAACGACTTCGCAGCAGCACACCTGATCCAGCCCGGCATCAACCATCAGATAGATCTCGCTTTTCGCACCTTCGGCGCCTCACTGTTATCGCCGCGGGAAAAAGACGTTCTGGAACTCATGCTGCGCGGCTACGGCACAGGCATCTCTGCGGAGCGCCTCGATATCGCCCTGGAAACTGTGCGGCGACATCGCAAAAGCATTTACCGAAAGTTGGATGTCAGTTCCCAAACCGACCTTTTCTCGCTGTTTTTAAACTCGATGTCCTGTATGGGAGAGGCCGCCGGCAAAGATCCACTCAGCATCTACATGTCGCCTCGCGCCACGTGATTGCGCAACGACCAGAAACGCAGGGAGGCGATACAGATCTAATCCTGGTTACTGCGATCACCGGAGGCATCAAAAGCCCTCATTTTCTGCCCCATGTAGGGCATTGAGTGACCCTCCTTAACCATGGATAGTGCCGTCTTAACGATCAATGGACGGTCGCCACATGTCGCTTGAAGCCGATTGGTTCCTGCGGGCTCACCCTGAAATAACCACCATAGAAGCGCTGCTCCCGGACTGCAACGGGATAATGCGGGGCAAGTGGGTCCCTCGCCATAAGCTCAGCACCATCTTCGACGGCGAACTGAAACTCCCCAAAACTGCACTTAGCCTGGACATCTGGGGCCGCGACGTGGAGCAGCTGGTTTTCGCCAGTGGTGACGCCGACGGCATCTGTCGCCCGGTAGAAGGATCACTGCTGCCGACACCCTGGGCTGCAGGCGGCCAACACGGTCAAGTCATGCTCTCCATGTTTGATGCCGATGGCACGCCCTACACCGGCGACCCGCGTCAAGTGCTGAAGCAAGTGCTGACGCGTTTTCAAAAGGCGGGCTGGCGCCCCGTCGTTGCCGCCGAACTGGAGTTTAGCCTGGTCACATGGGACGAATCCGTTCCTCTGCACACCTGCCCCTCGCCGGTGGGCGGCTCCCCCATCGGCGGCAACACCTATGGTCTCGATGTTCTCAACCACCATCAGGCTATGCTGGAGGACCTGCGACTGGCGTGTGAGGTGCAGGACCTTCCGTTCGACGGCGTAGTCAAGGAGTCCGCACCCTCGCAGTACGAGGTCAATATGCAGCACGTGGACAATCCCGTGTTGGCTGCAAAACAGATTCTGATGATGAAGCGGCTGATCAAAGGTGTTGCGGGCAAGCACAATCTCATCGCCAGCTTTATGCCTAAGCCGTTTGAAACGGAGTCGGGCAATGGCCTGCATGTGCATTGCAGCATGCTGGATGACAGCGGCGCTAATGTGTTCGACGATGGCACCGAGAAGGGTTCGCCACTGTTGCTCAACGCCATTGGCGGCTGCCTGGCTAATATGGCCGATTCAATGGCGATATTTTCCCCGAGCTACAACGGTTATCGACGCTTTCAGCCGGGCTGCCATGCCCCTACCTACCCCAGCTGGGGTTATGAGAATCGCACCGTTGCGGTGCGCGTGCCCGCCGGCAGCCACGCAGCCCGCCGCCTGGAGCACCGGGTCGCCGGTGCCGATGCGAATCCGTATCTGCTCTTTGCCGTGCTGCTGTCGGCCATGCTCGATGGCATTGAGCAAAACCTGTCGCCCGGCGAACCGGTTACGGGCGACGGCTATGCGCAGGAGGCGGGCAAGCTACCCATCTATATGCCCGATGCGGTGAAACTGTTCAGCGACTCGGACTTTATCAGACACAGTCTCGGCAGCGAGTTGCAACGTATATACACGCTTACCAAGGAGCAAGAGGTGGCAGAATTTCGCCGGCGCATCACCTTGCTAGAGTACCAATCCTACCTTGAGAGGCTTTAACGAGCAGGTCGTTTCTGCAGCGCGTGGAACTTCCCCTGACTAACGACTGTCAAAGTTGTTTTGCTGCAATCAATCGTCAGAGAGCGCTGCCGTAACTGTTCACTTAGCGAGCAAAAAATCGTGATACTCTAGAGCTCAGCATGGGTAACCCCAGCAACGGCTCCGGGCAAGAAAACGAGTGAAAGACCGGTGGCACGCATGGTTTGTGCCAACAGCTCGTAAACACCCGAAAAATCCAACCAACCTGAAAAGTCAGGCTATAAGAGGCCCAACCACCCTCATGACGAGAAATAACATCAAACCACCACTGAACGCAGTGAACGTGGTTATTTTTGCGGTACTGCCTTTGGCGACACTGGTACTGGTGCCACTATGGGGTGTTTACTATGGCTTCGACGCTTTCCAATGGCTGTGGGCGCTCGCTTTCCTGTATCTCAACGGCTTGTCCATCACCGGCGGCTACCACCGTCTGTGGGCCCACAAATCCTATGACGCCAGCCCCGCTCTAAAGTGGTTCTTTGCCTTTTGGGGTGCAGGGGCGCTGCAGAACAGTATTCTGGTCTGGGCCTCGGATCACCGCCGACACCATCGCCATGTCGATGACGTCGAACTTGACCCCTACTCTGCCAAGCGCGGCCTGTGGTTCAGTCACATAGGCTGGATACTGCGTAATTATCATGGCAATGAGCCTGATTTCAGCAACGCTGCCGATTTACAGCGCGACCCGATTGCTGTGTGGCAACACAAGTATTATGTGCCACTCACCCTGCTGATGAACCTGGGCTTACCGCTACTTCTGGGTATTTGGCATGGCGACATCATTGGCACCTTGCTATTGGTTGGTCTGCTGCGCCTGGTGGTGAATCACCATGTGACGTTCTTTATCAATTCACTGGCACACTTCTGGGGCACAAGACCCTATACGGAAACCAACAGTGCGCGAGATAACGGCTTTCTCGCTTTCCTAACCTATGGTGAGGGCTACCACAATTATCACCATATCTTCCAGAGCGACTACCGCAACGGTATCCGCTGGTGGCAGTGGGACCCAACGAAGTGGATGATCGCCGCCTGTCAGCGCGTCGGCCTGGCTCGCAACCTGAACCGAATCTCGGATTTCAAAATACAGCGCGCGTTGCTCGATACTGCCTTCATGCGTGCCCGCACGAAGCTCGCTACCGCCAAGGACAGCGAATCACTGCGTGGATTACTGGAACGCGAATACCAGATCTTCACTGACTCTATCGCCCAGTGGAAGGCCCTGCAGGCCGAGCGCTATGAACGCACCAAAGTACAGCTCAGTGGCGCACTGGAAGACAGAAAGCACAACCTCCAGCAAAAATGGGAGCACGCTGCACTGCACTCCAAGCTAAAGACGCTGGAATATTCGCTCAAATTGCAGCGCAAGCGTATGAGCCTGCTAATGGAGCAGGTACATTTCCATCACGCCCAAACAGCCTGATCAATCCCTCACGGAGAAATCGCCATGACCAGTGACGTTTACGAGTTCAGCTGCCAGACCACGGCAGGCCAGAAAAAATCCCTGAAGGACTACGAAGGCAAAGTGTTGCTGGTGGTCAATACCGCGTCCAAGTGCGGATTTACACCGCAGTTCGGCGGGCTGGAAGAGATGTACGACACCTATAAAGATAAGGGCCTGGAAATCCTCGGCTTTCCCTGCAATCAGTTCGGCAGACAGGACCCGGGCAGCAATGACGAGATTATGGCGTTCTGCCAGTTGAACTATGGAGTGAGCTTCCCCATGTTCGGCAAAATCGACGTCAACGGTGCCAATGCCGACCCGCTGTTCAAACACCTCAAAAAAGCCGCTCCAGGGGCGCTGGGTACCGAGGGTATCAAATGGAACTTTACCAAGTTCCTTATCGACCGCTCCGGCACGGTGATCAAGCGTTACGCGCCGAAAGACACCCCCAAAGCAATCGCCAAAGACATTGAAAAGTTACTGGCCTGACGACTCAATGTTCCCGCGTGGCTCGGAATACAAGATCGGGCCAGCGCTCTTCCATCAGTGCGAGATTAACCCGCGTCGGCGCCAGGTAGGTCAAGTGGCCGCCACCATCCACTGAGAGGTGCTCTGCGGCTTTCTTGCGAAAATCTTCCAGCTTGCGCTTGTCCTCACAGGCGATCCAGCGCGCGGTATACACATTGACCGGTTCATAACGCGCCTCAACCTTGTACTCGTCCTTGAGGCGGTACGCCACAACCTCAAACTGCAGCGGCCCCACCGCACCCACGATCAGGTCGGTGGAAGAGATCGGTGAAAAAACCTGTGTCGAACCCTCTTCCGACAGTTGCTGCAAGCCGCGCTGCAGCTGCTTGGACTTCATCGGATCAGCCAGTCGTATGCGGCGAAACAGCTCCGGCGCAAAGTGCGGGATGCCGGTGTACTGCAAAGCCTCTCCCTCAGTAAAGGTATCCCCGATCTGGATAGTGCCGTGATTGTGCAGGCCGATGATATCGCCGGATACGGCCTCCTCTACTAGCAGGCGCTCACCCGCGTGGAAAGTGACGGCATCGACGATCTTGACGTCTTTGCCCAGACGCACATGCTGCATCTTCATGCCTTTGAGATAGCGCCCGGAACAAACCCGCAGGAAGGCAATGCGGTCGCGGTGGCGCGGATCCATATTGGCCTGAATCTTGAACACAAAGCCGCTGAAGGCAGACTCCCGGGCCGCGACTGTGCGATCGGTAGCATCTCTGTCCAGCGGCGCAGGTGCCCACTGCACAAAGTCGTCAAGCATCTCGCGCACCCCGAAATTGCCCAACGCTGTGCCGAAGAAAACCGGGCTCAGTCGCCCCGCAAGGAATGCATCCAGATCAAAGGTATGACTAGCCCCGCGCACCAGTTCGATCTCATCGCAGAAGCGGTCATATTCATCGCCCAACAGCGCGCGTGCCTCGTCGCTGGCAAGGCCGGTTATGCGCAGGTCAGGCGCCAGTACGCTGCCTTTCCCCGGTGTATACCGATGAATGATATCGGTATACAGGTTGTAGACCCCTTTGAAATCCTGACCCATACCGATAGGCCAGTTGATCGGCGCGCCCTGTATCCGCAGCACGGCTTCGATTTCATCCAGCAGATCAATAGGATCACGGATATCGCGGTCCATCTTGTTAACGAAACTGAATATGGGGGTATCGCGCAGGCGGCACACGTTCATCAGCTTGATAGTGCGATCCTCCACGCCCTTGGCGCCATCGATCACCATCAAAGCAGAATCCACGGCGGTCAGCGTGCGGTAGGTATCCTCGGAAAAATCCTCGTGGCCGGGCGTATCGAGCAAGTTGACCGTGCGCTCGCGGTAGGGAAACTGCATGACTGAGGATGTCACCGAAATGCCCCGCTCCTGCTCCATACTCATCCAGTCGGACGTGGCGTGCGGCCCTTTCTTACCCTTGACACTGCCGGCCACCTGAATAGCGTTGCCCAGCAGCAGCAGCTTTTCGGTGATGGTGGTTTTACCTGCATCCGGGTGAGAGATGATGGCGAACGTTCTTCTACTGCCAACCTCAGCGGATAATTTGCTATCAACCACGTTACATACACCCCGCGTCGATACCCTTAATGACACTCATTGAAATACACTCTTTTTTACGCATTTGATAAACGGGCGCCATTCTACGCGCAACGGGTGTTATGCCCCAGTACTTTTGAGTTTGCCATTGCAGGCAGAGTACCCGGCAAATCACGAATATTCTCGACCGCAAGGCACAGCGGGCGCTTCGAATGGCGCTACCGCATAGCTGCGAGATCGCCTGAGTGCCACTTTTGGGCTTGAGGAAGTACCGTGCCTGGAGCATAAATTTTGAGAGCTGTTCCATAGCACACTGGATTTCGTAGTAAGCTGTCGATCCATTGGCGCAATTTGTGTGGATCAATCATTAACAAGCAAGGAGATAGCAGTGCGTGCGATAAAACTGAAGAAGCCCGGCGGGCTCGATAACCTCGAACTGGTCGACATCGAAGAAACAGAGCCCCAATACGGGCAAATCCGTGTCCGCAATCACGCCAGCTCGCTGAATTTTCATGATTATGTCGTTGCCATTGGTCTTCTGGCCGTGGATGACGGGCGTATTCCCATGTCGGATGGCGCAGGCGTGGTCGAGGCTGTGGGGGCCGGCGTGACTGAATTTCAACCCGGCGACAAGGTTATGAGTTGTTTCTTTCCCCACTGGGCCGATGGCCGTGCCGACGATGCCACCAAACTCGGCGGCGTACCCGGCGACAACGTCGATGGCTTCGCAGCAGAGACAGTGACTATGACCGCCACAGCGTTCACGCTAATGCCGGACAACTACTCATTTGCCGAGGCGGCGACTCTGCCCTGCGCGGCATTGACAGCCTGGCGAGCCCTAATGGTCGAGGCGCGGGTGAAGTCTGGCGATACCGTGCTGGTGCAGGGTAGCGGTGGCGTTTCTGTATTTGCGTTGCAATTTGCCAAGGCCGCTGGCTGCCATGTCATTGCCACTTCGTCTTCGGATGCGAAACTGGAAAAACTCGCAGCACTTGGCGCCGATCAACTGATCAACTATCGAGAGTTCGAGACATGGGGCGACCGAGTTCTGGAAATCACCGGTGGTAAAGGCGCCGACGTAATCGTTGAGGTCGGAGGCTCGGGTACACTGCCGCAATCTGTGCGCGCCATTGCCATGGGTGGGCATATTTCAATGATTGGCGTGCTCACCGGCATACAGGGCGAAGTACCCACAGCTGAGCTATTTCAAAAGAACGCGATGATCAGCGGCATTACCGTGGGCTCACGAGCAAGCCAGCAGGATATGGTGCGGGCCATCAACACCACCGGCATCCGACCGGTTATTGACCGCAGTTTTGCTCTGGAAGAACTGGCAGAGGCGTTTCGATTGCAGGAGTCACAGAAGCACTTCGGGAAAATTTGCCTGAGCCTTTAGTGATGCATTAGAAGCGCACGTTGAATGGCCCCGCTTTAAGCGCAAAAGGGGCACTTAGGCGGTGAATTGCATGATATCGGGCTGGGACTGTGCGAGGCAGGAGAGCCTGCCCCTGTTTATGGATGCGCCGAACCTAAAGCTTAAACCAGTGCCATTCAGCGTGCGCTCACTTCATTTGCACATCGACTCTGTTCGGGAGTATCGAAACACCTAAAGCCTCCCTGGCCTCTTCATCACCCAACAGTTGAGCTGCGAAGAAAAGCATGCCGTAGGTAGCGGTGATGTCGCGCCCAAGTACATTATCGATGTAGGTAAACGGCTCACCCGGCGCTGTTTGTCGCTCACCGTCGCCGCAACCTGCATTGAATGCGGGTACGATGCCCGCAATATCCGAAAACGACCAGTGCCCAGCGTCAGCGATTTCAATTTTCCAGGCGGGGCCTGCGGCTGCGTCATAATTTGCGCGCAACACTACATTACCGATAGCGCCGATACTATTATCTTCCTCGGCGACCATAAACAATAACGGCTCTTCAATATTGGCTACGGTAACACCGGGGAATACGGGGCTTTCAACCGGTGCAGCAATAATCAATCCCGCCCTGAAGCGCGCGTCATCCTGCAGAATTTTACCTGCGGTAACAGCGCCATAACTGTGCCCCGCCACCGCCACGCGGGAAGCGTCAAAGCGTCCCTGCAACGATTCTGGCAGCGCACGCGAACTCTCTGTTAGCAATTCATCCAACACCGCCGATACATCACTGGCTCGGGTCGCCAGAAATTCCACATTTAGCATGGCGCCTGAATCAAACAGCGTGTTGCGGGCATGGTCCGGCGCAGCCACTGCGATACCATGGCTTGCCAACCGCTCGGCAAGCGAAAAGGACGAATAACGCGTGCACTGATAACAGTGCGAAAAAACAACCAACGGCCACTGCGGGGGGCTGGAGGCAGGCTGCGATTCCTGGCCGGAGGAAGTGTCCCGCCTCGTGCATTGCTCGGGCACGTTTTTCAACAGGGCCAGCATTTCATCACGCTCGGCCTCACCGATAGCAAAATCTTCAATGGATTGCGCCTCTTGCGCACTTGCTGCGGGATACCAGATCTCGACATTCAACACCCTGCCCCGGCGCGCATTCATCACAGTGATCGTGCGGTTGCCAACCGGATAAGGACCGATCTCGTCGTAGCTGTATGTCTTTAAGCCATTATCATTGTTGTCATTAGAGCAACCCACTGCACTCACGAGCAGATATACGGCGACAAAAAAACAGGTTATTAGCTTCAGCATAAGATGTCGCTCTTTGGGGGGAGTGAATTCGCAGGTCCAATTAGTTGAGCACAGATACTCGTTAGCGCAAGACCGTGCAACAGAGGTGCAGTAGGACTATCTGTTTTTAGGTGAACCGGGGGCCAGACCTTGATAGCACCAGAAGCGCGGCCCCGAACACAAAAAAGGGCCAACTGGTATATGGCACCAAGCCGTCATGAAGTTGGCCATTATCGACCTCCTCAAGGGTGAGGACTTTGGCGGTAGCGGTGTTGATACTGCTCAAGCAGGCGATCGCGCAGAGCAGCAGAGTCCACTTTTTCATTATTAATCACTCTGGTTGCGAGGGATCACGGTATGACTATTTCCAAGCAGTCTAGCTTACGCAGGACATCTGTCAATTAATCAGTTCCTCAGTCACTTCACGTCAATTCTCAGATATAGAGTCATAACGAATCAGCGCTTTGGCGAGATCCACACCGCACAGATAGGCGTTTTCAACGCGTCCGCCATAGCTCCAGTCACCGCCTATCCAGAGGTGCTGGCCAGGCAACGCGATGAGGCCAGGGGGCGTCAACTGGTCGTTCTGGCTGGCATACAACCAGCGATGCGCTACCAATAATTCGATGTCAACATTCAACCCAAGTTCATCCAACAGGATCTTGCGTGCCTCGTTAAACCAAAACTCTTTAGGCTCCTCCAGATGATCGCGAGTGAACGCGGCGTTGAAATGCAGGATATAGCAGCCTTGTCGCCCCGCTTTGCGTCCTTGATGGCTGACAAACCGCAGCTTGGGGTGCTCACAAAAAATGGCATCGCTGCGTACGACACCTGAGGCATGAACAGCGACGGCCCAGCAGGGCTCCAGCAAGGAGTGCGGGGCGACAAACAAATTCGCCATGTCGCTCTGTGCCAGCAGTTGCTCTGCCTGCACCGGCGGTACGGTTAGCAAAATGAAACCAAAGTCAGCGAAACATTCGCCCGCTTCGCTGAACAGACTCCAGTTGCCCTTCTCACCCTGCAACCGGACGATACGACAGCCGGCGGTCAACGGCACGTCTGCCAACAGGCACTTGACCGGGCTTTGCATGGAAGGCACGCCGATATATCGACGTTGCTGATCCGGTGAAGCCTGCAAAGATGCGGAGACGCCATCAGATGTCAGTACAGCAGCACTACAAGCCCACTCTTCAACACATCCAGCGTCCAGCCATAGCTGCACCTGATGTTGGAAATCGGCATTTCGCGCTGTGAAATACTGCGCACCCATATCGAGATAACCCGCCTCGGTTCGCTTGCTACTCATACGCCCGCCGGCAGAGCGGCCTTTATCGAAAACCGCTACCTCGTAACCGGCTTGCAACAGTTTAACCGCGGCCGCTGCACCGCAAAGGCCTCCTCCAATAATAGCTACCCTGTCCATATCGACTCACTTTCCGGTTTGATGCGATGAAGTCGCCGATAGTATCAGACCCTTCGCCGTTGGGGCCAAAGACGACGATGAATGGTAGTGATGTAGTTTGAAATTTAATTGCTTCTGTTGAACACGAGCCTGGACCAATTTCAAACTCACGCGCCACACCCGCTGGCGCACCAAAAGAGCGCAGGGACGCTCTAAAAATGGCGTCAATAACGGCATAGGAGAGCCACTTTACCATTACCCAAATGACTCTATACTGCGGCGAATTTGGACAGTAGACTCAGCATCGTCAGGACCCATTTTCGCCTACCTCAATATTATTTTTCAACGCACCCGAACGCGCGGGTGCAAGAAGGAGAATGCAATGAAGATGAAGAATACGTCTGGAGTAATTGCCCTCGTGGCAGGCCTTTCGATAGGACTCCCTGTCCAGGCAAATGGTACGGTTAACGTCTACAACTGGAGCGACTATATTGGTGAAGATGTGGTTGCTACCTTCGAAACAGAATCCGGCACCAAGGTCGTCTACGATGTATTCGATTCCAACGAAGTACTGGAAGGAAAATTACTTGCGGGCCGCACCGGCTACGACGTTGTGGTGCCCAGCATAGAATTCATGGGTCGGCAGATACAGGCCGGCATTTTTCAACCGCTGGATAAAGAAAAGCTGCCCAACTACAAGGAACTCGATCCGTCAATGATGGCCATCATTGCGCAGATGGATCCTGGCAACGCCTATGGTGTACCCTACATGTGGGGCACTACCGGCATCGGTATGATCAAGGATAAAGTGATTGCCGCGTTGGGGCCTGACGCCCCGCTCGATTCATGGGAGCTCGTGCTGAACCCGGAAAACCTGGCCAAGCTCAGCAGCTGCGGCGTAGCGTTCCTTGATGCTCCATCGGAAATCTTTGGCGCAGTTTTGCATTATCAGGGCAAGGACCCCAACACCGCGGATGCAAAAGACTACCAGGGCGATGCCAAGGCGCTGTTGAAACAGCTTGCACCCTCGGTCACTTACTTCCATTCATCCAAATACATTGACGATCTCGCGGCAGGCGAAATCTGCGTCGCTATTGGCTGGTCTGGCGATATCGCGCAGGCTATGGTCGACGCTGAGGAAGCGGACAACGGCGTGAAGATCAGCTACGTGATCCCCAAAGAGGGCGCGCTGCAGTTCTACGACATACTGGTCATTCCCAAAGACGCCAGCCATGTTGAAGAGGCACACGCCTTTATCAATTTCCTGATGCGACCGGACATCGCCGCCGAGAATACCAACTACATCTGGTACCCCAACCCGATACCGGCATCCAAACCGATGATAGATCCCGAAATCACAGGCGACCCCTCCATTTATCCGCCTCCGGACGTGATGGCAGGGCTTTATGTCTCAACCATCAAGTCACCGGCGGTAGACCGGGCTATGAATCGGGCCTGGACTGAGGTAAAAACAGGGCGCTAGTTACCATTCACGAGACTACTCATACGGGGCACGCGCAGTGAAGAATATCTCCGCAAACCCGTCGGACCGGACTTTGACTCCGACCGCGCCCAATGCAGACAGTTACATTGAACTTGCGGGCGTGAGTAAAAGTTTCGATGGCGTTACCGTTGTCAACAACGTCAACATCTCCATCCGCAATGGCGAAATATTCGCACTGCTGGGCGCATCGGGCTGCGGCAAGACCACGCTGCTGCGCATGCTTGCCGGATTTGAGCAACCCACCGCCGGTGACATTTTTCTCGAGGGCAAAAGCCTCGTTGGCAAGCAGGCCAACCAGCGTCCTTTCAATATGATGTTCCAGTCCTATGCCTTGTTCCCGCATATGACCGTCGAACAGAACATCGCGTTTGGACTTAAACAAGAAGGCATGAAACGGGACGAAATGGATGCGCGCGTGACGGAAATGCTCGAGTGCGTGCAGATGGGCGCCTATCGAAAACGCATGCCGCATCAGCTTTCAGGCGGACAGCAACAGCGCGTCGCACTGGCGCGCTGTCTCGCAAAAAGACCGAAACTGCTGCTACTGGATGAACCCATGGGCGCCCTCGACAAAAAGCTGCGCGGCCGTATGCAACTGGAAATCGCCAACCTCATCGAATCTCTTGGTGTCACTTGCGTGATGGTCACGCATGATCAGGAAGAAGCCATGACAATGGCCAACCGCATCGCCATCATGGACGCGGGCAGCATTATGCAGGTCGGCACACCCGATGAGATTTATGAACAACCAACCTGCCGCTACACCGCCGAGTTCATCGGTTCTGTCAATATCTTCGATGGCGTGATACAGCAGTGCGAGGCTAATTTCACCAGTATCGCGAGCTCGCAGGCACATAACCCCATTCACGTTGGTCACGGTATCAGCGGCTTCGAGGGGCAATCGGTGAGCTTCGCGCTGCGCCCTGAGAAAATAGAGTTAAGCAAGCAACAACCCCCGCAGTCGCACAACTGTGAGGCGGGTGAGGTTGACGACATCGCCTACCTGGGCTCCCATTCTGTCTATCATGTAAAGCTCGACTCCGGACTCTCTGTCTCGGTCACCGTTATGAACGATGAGCGCTGGTCCGGCGAGCGACTGACGTGGCACGACCGGGTCTGGGTGTACTGGTGTGAAAATTCCGGGGTAGTGTTGAGCTCGTGAAGCCAGGAGATCGCACAACCCGCTGGCGTCTGCCCGGTCAGCACTGGTGGGTCATCTTGCCGCCCTATCTCTGGTTGCTGCTATTTTTTGCCGTACCCTTCGCCATTGTGCTCAAGATCTCATTGGCGGAGGCCGTCATTGCCCAGCCGCCCTATACGGCACTGTACGCGTATGTCGACAATGTGCTCTCGGTCAGAGTCAGCCTTTCCAATTACCTTTTCCTACTGACTGACTCGCTCTACTTCGATGCCTATGTCAGTTCGCTGAAAATAGCGGCTGTCTCCACCGTGATCTGTCTGGTCATCGGTTATCCCATCGCCTATGGCATCGCCCGCACACAGGGGCCGCTGCAAAGCCTGTTGCTGATGCTGGTGATACTCCCCTCATGGACCAGCTTTCTCATTCGCATCTATGCGTGGATGGGGCTGCTGCGCAACGACGGCATTATCAACAACATCCTGCTAGGTCTCGGTCTGGCAGATGAGCCAATCAGAATGATGAATACCCAGTTCGCGGTATACATCGGTATCGTTTATACCTACCTGCCTTTTCTCATACTGCCGCTGTATGCCAACCTCGTGAAGCTGGATAACCGCCTGCTGGAGGCGGCCCATGATCTGGGCGCCGGAGCCGTAGAGCGTTTCTTACGCATTACACTGCCGCTGTCCCGGGGCGGCATGATCGCCGGGTGCATGCTGGTCTTCATCCCGGTGGTCGGTGAGTTTGTGATCCCTGAACTGCTGGGCGGGTCCGAGACTCTGATGATAGGCAAGGTGCTGTGGGGCGAGTTCTTCAGCAATCGCGATTGGCCGGTGGCCTCGGCGATAGCAACGCTAATGTTGGCGGTGCTGCTGGTTCCGATCATGCTGTTTCACCGCTACCAGTTTCGGGAAATGGAGGCCAACGACTGATGTCGTCCTCACACCGAATGCCGCTGTTTACGCGCATATGCCTAGGGATAGGGTTTTTTTTCTTATACGCCCCTATGCTGGTGCTTATCGTCTACTCCTTTAACGAATCAGAGCGAGTGAATATCTGGGCCGGTTTCTCCGTGCGCTGGTACGGCGAGTTGTTTCGCGATAAGGCTATGATGGGCGCGCTCTGGATGAGCCTGCGCCTGGCTTTTGCCACTGCCACCACGGCCATCGTATTCGGCACAATCGCCGCAATGGTTCTGACGCGGGTGCGGAATTTCAAGAGCAAAACGCTGTTTGGTATTATGGTCACGGCACCGCTTGTTATGCCGGAGGTAATCACCGGGCTATCACTGCTGCTCATGTTCGTCGGAATGGCCAATGCTTTTGGCTGGCCGGCAGAACGCGGGTTCCTGACTATCTGGATTGCCCACGTAACCTTCTGCATGGCCTATGTGACAGTCGTTGTCAGCGCGCGGCTGCGGGAACTGGATGGGGCACTGGAAGAGGCCGCCATGGATCTTGGCGCCAGTCGGCTCGGTACGTTCGTGCACATTACTCTTCCCATTATCACACCGGCGCTGATTTCGGGGTGGTTACTGGCGTTCACACTGTCGCTTGATGATCTGGTGATCGCCAGCTTCGTGGCGGGCCCTGCATCGACGACTTTACCGATGATTGTTTTCTCCTCTGTGCGAATGGGTCTCAGCCCACAGGTCAACGCACTCGCTACGCTGCTCATCCTGGCCGTTTCACTGGTGGCCTTGTTAGCCTACTGGATCATGTTGCGCGATGAGCGCAGGCGCCGGATAGACAAAACGCTGCAGGTGTCGCAGGCGTAGTACGAGAGGGCACAGCACAATGGCAGCTCGCGCTCTTTTCACGGCAGGCAGTGCAAACTCACCCCAGGCGCGCTAGTTGCGCGCACAAAACTCCTTGTTTGGAGCTCTTTAGAAGAGCAAAATACCGCTATTCGCCTCACATCAATGGAGTACGCTGTGTCCAATCAACTGTCCAGAGTGCTAATAACAATAGCCTTCGCCGCAATAATCAGCGCCTGCAGCAATGGCAACAGTAACAACGATGGCAGCGACAATAACCCCATCGATACTGGCTTCACTCTGGCTGGATGTGCCGATACCAACAGCTGCGCCTCCAACCCACCCGTGGTTATTGGCGGGGACCGTCCCGCCATGGTGCAGATTCCCTCCAATTATGACAACAGCAGGCGTTATCCACTGGTGATGGTGCTTCATGGCAGGGGCGTAACCGGCCTTATCCAGTCGGCTTACTTTGGCCTGTTCGACCGCGTAGATAGCCGACAGTTTGTGCTAATCTATCCCGATGGACTAACGCTATCCGGCAGTAAGCAGTGGCGATTCACGCCAACATGTTGTGACACACCAGCGGAAGAAGCGACAGAGATTAGTGACGTCGGTTACCTGAGCGGCCTGATCGAGGAAGCTGCTGCCACCTACAGTATCGATACCACGCGCATCGGTCTCATTGGTCACTCCAGCGGCGGCTTTATGTCAATGACCATGGCCTGTGAAGCGTCCCACCTGGTGACAGCGCTGGTAAATCTTGCGGGCTCAACATTCGTAGATCTGGATAGGTGCCAACCGTCCGAGGAAAGAGTCAGCGTGCTGTCAGTGCATGGCGATCTCGATGACACCGTTCTCTTCGACGGCGTGGCGGGCGCGTACCTCAGCGCACCGCAATTGGCCGAACGCTATGCAATGCTCGCGGGATGCGACACCACCAATCCGATGTCAAGGCCCGCCGTTGACCTCGTGGCCAACATAGAAGGCGCAGAAACATCAAGGACAATATGGCCCGAGTGCCTGCAGGGCACCGACGTTGAATTTTGGAAGATTAACGGCGGGCCGCATATCCCGGGGCCCTGGGTTCAGACCGGGCTGGATTCCTTTCTGGAATGGCTGCTGCTGCATCCCAGAGACTAATAATGGCTGGGTGAATGGCGCTGCCTAAATTTCAGGGGCGGAGATACATTGCCGCGCAGGGCTTTCCCTCTTAACTATCGAACCGTCTATTTGACCGGCACCAACTTGTACTGGTTGGCATCAGTAATAAAATCCGCATGGCCGTAGCTGTCCAGAAGCCCCGCAATCTTGTTGATCAATTGCCTGTCCAACACTCCGCGCAAACCGGGAATTCGCATGCCAACATTGTAGCAAGCTGAACTTACGAGTATCACTACTATGGTGACGGCTGCGGCCAGTTTATCTTCAAAACCGTAGCTTATGCCCATGTCCTGCGCACGCGCAGCCTTACCGTTGCAAAAATGTTCGATGAGGAAAAACTTTGAAAAACCACGCTCCATCCAGCGATGCATTCTGCCGCGCAGAGACGGGTCGTCAAACAGCTCCGCGTCCATCGTACCGCGCACCAGCACTCCGCAGGTGTCATCGTCGAACTCCTCCTTCAACGACAAGGTCCGGGCCATCATTAAATCAACAATTTCCTGTGGCGTCTCGCCCAGTAATTCCTGCGGCAAGCCGAGTAAAAAGCAACGATAACGCGCCATCTCTACCCGCTCACGCTCGGCAGCGGTAAACGTCGTTCTACCTTTGCCAAGCAGTTTGAATGATAAAAGAAAGATCCCGATCAGACCGGCTGGCATCTGATCCACTTGGGGAATGGGAATACCGTAGGTGGCCACATCCCATTGGCCCGTGCGCATAATGTTGTAACGCACCATAGAATGCATAAGGCGCACCTTAGCCGCCGCCTTAAAACCACTACCATAGCGCTGCAGGGCTCCTGGCATTGCGGTTGCCGTGAAAAAGCTGGCTGTTTCAAATACCCGCCTTGCTGATTTTGAGTCCGAAAGCGCCCCGGTCATGGTCATTGGCAGCGCCGTGTATTTATTCATAAAGGTCGCGATGAACGCTCCTCGAATCGCAAACGGCGATAGGGTGACCAGCGGTATGCGCTCCCGCTGCGCGCCTTTTTCTACCATATCCATATTCACCCAATCGGGTGTCGCCTCCATCGCGCGAATAAACGTCACGAGTTCATCCGGTGCGTCAGGAACCGCCTCAATACCATTTTCGCAGGCATCCTCCAGCATGGCGACCAACGTCCGAAAGCCGTATTGGGGAATCAGTGCAGCATAGGCATCGGACACTTTGTCGCCCATCATGGTGTAGTTACGGATTCTCTCCACTCGCTCGGGGTCAGACAATGCGCTTTGGGCATACTGCCTGAAACGGCGCGGCAGTTTGTTGCTGACATTGGCTCCACTGATATAGCGCTCTGGCAGTATTGAAAAATCCACGTCACCGTAAATGCCGGGAACCGCTTCCTTCTGCTGTAACACGCTGTCGCTGTAGATTGGCTTTTTCGGATGGGCCATTATCAGGCGCTCTTCCCGTTTACTAAATCACATGACAAAACTATACGATTCGACAAGATTGTCAACGAAACTGGCGCGCCGATTGTCGCTGAGCCCCGACTCTGACGGCATACGAAGTGAGGGTGTATCAATCATTGAGTGAGCAACGACCCTCAATTGAAATTGACAAGCGCCGCCTCAGTTGCGACATTGGGCCTTGAATATCGGCCTTGCCACCCCCGTAACGGAGACTGAAAAATATGAACACAGGTTCGGACGCAATGAGACCTCAGAGGGCAGCGAGCTCAAAGTCGCTGACTGCACTTCTCATCACTGTGGCGGCTCTGTTGAGCAGCGGTTGTGCGATGAACGAGACACAACAACGAACCGGCACCGGCGCTGCCATAGGCGCGCTCGGCGGCGCACTGCTCGGCACCAGCCGAGAGAGTGCCGCGATCGGCGCCGCTGTCGGTGCAGCTGGAGGCTATCTATTCGATCAGTACAATAAGCGCGAGGACGCCGATGCGGAAAATGCCAGGCTGCGCCAGGAAAACGAAGCTCTCAAGCAGCCAAACACTCAGTAACGGCTTGATGGACAACCACACAAAGAAACCGACACCGGTGATAGAGGAGCCACAATAATGGTATTTAGAAAATCGATAGGTATTTTGAGTATTGCATTGTGCAGCGCGGGGTGGATTGCGGCCTCCAATCTGCATGCGAGTACCGACGGCTTTTCCCTCAAAGACCTTGAGCTCCATTCTGCTGGCGCTCTGGTAGATGTCTGCAGCATTGCGCCAGAGCATGAACACTACGCCACCGCTCTGGCTTTCTGCTATGGCTTTTTCGAAGGCGCTATCCGTTACGCCGAGGCAATCACCGGCGCGAGCTACCATAAGAAACTGGTCTGCGCGCCGCCCGGAACCACTCGAGTTGAGGCTGTTGAGGTGTTCGTCACCTACATGAATGACAATAGCGACTACCTTGATGAAGCGCCGATAGACGGAATATACCGGGCACTCATACCCCGCTGGCCGTGCGAAGAGTAGCACCGTAGCGGCCTCAGAAGTCATACTTTTTCCTTCCTGGATCCCGGCCCCTGAATCATACGACAGGATCCAACAAGGCCAAGACCTTATTCTGCAGCAACCAGCAGCTACGACACTGATCCATTTTCAATTCGCTCGCGTAGATAGGGTGCATTAAAACTATGGAGAGCAGTAATGCTGCGCCTGCTAACACTCTCACTACTATTGGCCACGACCGTTGTGGGCGGGAGAGCCTTCGCTGAGAACACAGTGTCGCTAGAAGTTATTAAGACAGGGATACTGCCTGCGGGTGGATTCTACCGGATTTATGAGATCACGTGCCGCGATGAAACCGTCGTCAACGTGGCAACGCTGCAGGGCAGAGCCAATTGGTGCGTGAATGATGACGGCGAGCTGGCCTGTTTCTCTAATTCAAAGCAGGCCTCGGCGAAGGCTTGTAATACTGCATCGGAGCTTGCTTCCGTCGAAACAGACAGCGACAAACTCGTCACTAACTGACCCTCGCAAGGCCCTATGGCAATGCAGCTAGAGGGCGTTACGTTCATCGCAGCCACCACTATAACGCAGCGTCACCAGTGAACCCCGCGCATAATTTGCGAAAACATTTTTTGCGCCAGCGCGAGACGAGTTGATGGCATATCCAGTTTTTCTATCGCCGCTTGCTCCTCGCTCAACCCCCGTGCCGCTGCCGAGTCCGGAAATAACGCATAGGCCTGACTGAGGAACGCTTCAGTAACGCTCGGCATGGTCGCCTGCGCGACCGCTCCAGCAACTCCCAGTTTGGTCGACATGCGTTTCGGCTTGCTGATAATAGCCTTGATCACAAGATCTCTAGCCTGCTCCGGCGACAGCGTGGGAAATGCCTTGTAAAGACTGGTGGGCGCTATCATCGGCGTGCGCACCAGCGGCATATATATCGTCGTAAAATCAATATTGTCGGCCGCGAACTCCGGCGCTGCACACAAGCTGAACGCATCCAACGCCGCTTTTGATGCGACGTACGCAGAGAAACGCGGTGGGCTGGTCAGTACCCCAATGGATGAAATATTGATGATCTGACCACTTTTATGTTGCTCCATAGAGGGGAGAAAACCCAAGATCAAACGCAGCGAACCGAAATAGTTCAGCTCCATAGTGCGTTCGAAATCATGGAACCTATCGTAGCTATAGCGCACAGATCGACGAATCGAGCGCCCCGCATTGTTGATCAGGATGTCCACGCGGCCATAGTCCTTGAGGACGCTGGCAATCAGCTTGCTGGTGTCTTTTTCACGCGATACATCGCAGGAAATAGCCCGCGCTGTGCCGCCGGCATCTTTAATCTCTGCCATGGTTTCGTCGAGCTTGGCCAGAGTGCGCGCCACCAGCACGACCGTGGCATCCGCCGCCGCCAAACGCAGGGCGCACTCCTTGCCAATGCCACTGGTGGCTCCGGTGACCACAACCACCTTACCCTTCACTTTACGACGCAGCGCGGCCAACGTAGGGCGCCCAATCATCCGATTGAACAGTCCGTCTATTTCGCCGATCAGCGATGACTGTGTGTCAGCGCGCAGGAAGTGCAGCCAGTAATCCCACAACACTGGCGCATAAGACTCAAACGGCGGGCACACGATATCGGCCTCAGCCAGCAGGCGCTGCGTTTTGGTCGAATCGAAATGCGTCGGGTAGTTGATATAACCGACGACCTGCGGCGGGATACCCATTCTGGCAATGACTTTCTCGCCCAGAGCTTTCACCGGAGTCAACCTGCTGATGCCCTTGCCGGCCAACCGTGTGGCCGCGTCCAGAATTCCTACATCCAGCGCCTTGAGACTGGGGCCGCCCGACACTTTCATCAGCACCTTCAACAGGTCGCCCACGCGGATACCATCGGGGTCTGTGATGAAAAAACACTCTTGATTATGCTTAGGCAGATGGGCCAGGTAATCGATGGAGTCCACGACATAATCAACCGGCACAATATTGAGCAAGCCCGCCTTGTTCATCAGCAGAGGCAGGCCCGCCGGCACTACGGCACTCAAATTCTTGAGGGTTTCGAAGAAATAGTAAGGACCATCCACCTTGTCCATCTCACCGCTGCCAGAATGCCCAACGACCATACCCGGGCGATAGATGCGCCACTTCATAGTCTTTTCTTTACGCACCAGCCCTTCAGACTCGTGCTTGGTCAGAAAATACGGGTGATCCAGAGAGCCGGCCTCCTCGAACATGTCTTCCGTGAACGTGCCTTCATACAGGCCGGCGGCGGCGATCGAGGACACCTGGTGAAAACAACCCGAGCGCAGCCCCTTGGACACGGCGATAGCCTGCGCCGTACCGTTAACATTAATGACCCGCTGGCTCTCAGCATCGGCTTTCATATCGTAGATAGCCGCGAGATGAAAAAAATGGTCAATCTTGCCTACATGCTGTTTGATCCACGCGGCCTTCACCCCTAGCTTTGGCTTACTCAGGTCACCTTCGACAGCAATTACCTGCTCTTTATCCGCGCCCCACAATTGCCGCAAACCCTCTACCTTGGGCATCGACGCCTTGCGCACCAGCAGGTACACGGTAGCGCCGCGGTCCAGCAATTTTGGAACCAGAAAACGTCCGATAAACCCTGTCCCGCCGGTGACAAAGTACTTCATCGCAAAGCCCTGTTATTCGTTATTGTTAACAATCCAGTGTCGGAGACAGGTTTTAGTCAATCAAGAGTTCAACCTATTGACCGCCACTGCTCTCACCGCACCTCAGGCAGCATATTTAGTCTAGCACTACTGTGACGATCGTGCTGCCAACGCCGTCGTTAAGAAGCAGCCAGCCTGCAATATACCGAGAAGCGATGTAGAATTATCATGACACTACGGTAGGTCCTCGCAAACTGTATCTGTCGACACAATAACGGCGTCACGGTTATTATGGACAACTGTCAACACCGATAACAATTAAGGACACCTCTCTATGTTCGGCACAGTTTACAAACACACCCGCGCACTCTGCATTATTGTCGCAAGCCTCGCGTTCGTCGCGTGCTCAAGCAACAATGATAATACGGGAATGCCTGAATTCTTGCCCGTTTTGAACCCGACTGTGTCGCTACCGCCAGACGAAGGCTCAATCAACCTGCTGGCGCAAAACTTTGATCTGGGTAGCGTTGGTTATCAGCAGACTGAGTATTTTCTTGAAGGTACAGCGTCCGCGTTCACCAATGTGAACGAACTGGGGACAGACGGCGCCTGGGTGGCAGAGCCCGGTGAGCAGGCAGCGTATAAGACCCGAATTGTCGTCTATTCGCCTATTGATCCGGCTGACTTCAATGGCAACGTGCTGGTGGAATGGTTGAACGTAACCGCAGGATTTGAGACACCTCCGAGCTGGGGCACAGGACAACTGGAAATGCGCCGTGGCGGCTCTGTGTGGGTAGGTGTTTCAGCCCAACTGGTCGGCATTGAGGGCAGTGACCGGAGTCTGCTGCCGCTGTACCTGAAAGCGGTGAATCCAGCGCGGTATGGTTCACTGATTCACCCCGGCGACAGCTTCTCTTACGATATGTTCTCTCAGGTTGCCCAGGCCATTCGCAATCCTGTGGGTATTGATCCTCTAGGCGGACTGGTGGCAGAGCATCTAATCGCTTACGGTGAATCCCAGTCAGCTGGGCGCCTAGCCACATACGTCAACGCCATTCAACCGCTCTACAACACATTCGACGGCTATATGATTCACAGCCGCGGCGATGGCAGCTCACCGTTGTCGCAGGCACCGCAGGCCTCCATTCCCACCCCCGAGGCACCGCTGGTGCGCACTGACCTGAACGTACCTGTAATGACGTTCGAGACAGAGACTGATGTGGTATTTCTCCAATTCGTGAAAGCGCGGCAGCCCGACACCGCTATGATTCGGACCTGGGAAGTGGCAGGCACAGCCCATGGTGACATTTACACCTTTGTTACCGGCCGCGATGATACTGTCGGCGCGCCCGTCTTTGCGTCCGTGGTTGAAGAGAACTCTGTGCTGGGTTTTATCGTATGCGACAGGCCCATTAATAATGGCCCACATCACTACATCTTCAATACCGCTGTGCGCGCACTCAATGACTGGGTGGCGACAGGAAACGCGCCGGAGAATTCGCCGCTGCTGGAGATTAATAACGATAACTCCGACTATATTTATGACGCTCTGGGAAATGCGCTGGGCGGCATCCGCACACCTTACGTAGATGCGCCATCCGCCATCCTGCGCGGCGAACCGAATACGGGCGCTAGCTTCTGCAGATTGTTCGGCACCACCTCACTGTTCAGTGCCGAGCAGATGGCCAGCCTCTATATTGATGAGGCCGGGTACATCAATGCGGTAACCGTATCAACCAATGCTGCGGTAGCTGCTGGCTTCCTGCTACAAGAAGATGCCGACGCAATCATCACCTGGGCGCCACAGCAGTGGCGCTCGCAAACCAATGTGGACTGAAACAATCTGAATCACCGAGGCCGGGATTGCTGATGTTTGCGATCCCTGCCAAAACGTTCTCTGGGACTTAGATGTCTACAACACGATCCCTTACCAATCACTTCCACTTTTCGAAAACGTGTAATACATTATAATACAACTATTGACATTCGTACTACATTCGACCTACTGTAAGCCCTCAGGCGCATGCAGGGCCAGAAGATGAGACTGTGGTGGATAAGCAAGGCAGGACGCGCAGCAAGCGAAGACCGACCAAAGACCGGGTGTTACAAGCGCGTATTCCGGAGCAACTCGATGATGAATTGCGGGATCGCGCCGAGCAGTTAGGCCTCTCCGTTTCTACCATTGTACGCAATGTACTGCTGCACACATTCGAGCTAGTGGAGGGCGTTGTAACAGACAGCGCTCAAGTCGGCAGGGCATTGCGAGGAGGCAAAGGGACAGCTGCTCTTTCCAAAGTTAGGTCAGCCACATCCGCCGCCGGGGATGAGCCAGAGGTGGTGGGCTGGCAAGAAGTCATCCTGAATGTGAACGGCGTCTGTGACACCTGCAACACGCTATTGCCAACAGGTCAGCGCGCTGCGATAGGCTTACCGAAGCAAACTCGCCCGGTATTAATGTGCCTGCAATGCCTGGCAGCGCTCTCCTCGCATAAACACGCACCAATGCCGGCTGCAACACCGGCAAAGAAGCCTAACGCTCGCGCCGGAAAAATACTCTAATGGAATTGCAGTCGCAGGCATAGGCTCCCGCCTATCAATCCCCAACGGGTAACCGCAGACTGGTTCCCTTACTACCTGACGTGAACTACTATCTTGCAGCGGCTACAGTGAAAGCTCGCACGCCGTTATGTAAACAATGGGCAAGGGCTCGATGAAGAAAATCTCTCACAAGCTGCTCAGCGAGGCGACACCGGATGAGCTACTCGCATGCATCCAGCTCCTTGCCATGAGCGTGGTCCAGCACAGAGCAAAATTCGGCGTTGTGGCGCTGACTGCTTCAACTGCCCAGCTTGGCTCAATATCGGATACCGCCGATGCAACGGGGCTGTTTGTCAAAAGCAGTGCAGTGCTGGAGGAGGCGCTTGAAATGGTCAGGTCGCATGCCTCCGCCAGCGCCAGAAAACAGCCAATGCAAGAGCAGGCTCACGGCCAGTCCATTGAGAACAGAACCCAGTTTCGACTGAAGATATCGGTCCCTGTCAAAGTATCCTGGCCGCAGGATTCCAAGCCCGTTAACGCCAAGTTGGAGGATATTTCCTGGGGGGGTGCATCAATCCATATGCCCGAAACCAATATGGACTCGGGCGATATGTTGCGCGTTTTCCTGCCGCGGTCGCAGGGAGGATTGATCGCCATTGAGGCAAAAATCCTAAGATCACTGCCGCACTCCAGCGGCAGCGGCCAGAGTGTAGCGACACGTTTTTCCAGCCTGAACACGCGCGATGAAGCGAAACTGGAAGAAATACTTGAGCATCTTACACATGCTGCAGACCATGAAGGCCAACGCAGTCATGCGCGGTTGACGCAGCGCCTGGAGCTGCAGTTCGACGGCGAGCAGGAGTTACTTACGACACTGGATGATATATCTGCGGGAGGACTGGGGATAACAGTCCCTGAACCCGTACAACTCGGGCAATCGCTGCAGATCCTCATTAGCACGCTCGATGAGGCCTGCCTCCTCAAGTTACGCGCGCGCGTTGTGCGCCAGGAAGCCGTGAGGTTACATGCAAAAGATGTCTACCGCGTGGGGCTGAAGTTTGAACATCCCTCTGCAGAGTTGCAGAAGCGCACCGGCGAGCTCATCGCCAGAATTGCCGCCATCAAGAAAGAATGACAACCTAGCGCCGCCACCAAGCTCTTGGTTCTCGATTTACGCCAGCCCTAATCCATGACGTAAATGTACGCTCCCACAATGAGTGTCAGCAAAACATAGACGAATGGAAAGACAATGCGGCACAGCTTGTCCAACCGATCACCTTCGAGACTTCGGCCGGAATTATCAAGTGCGGCCACGCGCAAATTGACGGTCACGCTGGCACACATCATAAAGAAGCTTATGATCATAAAAGACATGAGTATCGTGACATATGAAATCTTCGGCAGGCTCTCACTGGACATGATCTGGTAGGCAACCACGGTCAGAATGCCAATAAATGAAATATCCATGCGGTCGCCCAGCGAGGACCGCTCCATCCAGAATACAGACCACGATAAGATCACAAAGATCATCACAGGCAAGGCGACCAGGCGCAGCGTGTACCAGTAATCGCGCTCGATATTGATTTGCACTCTGAATGCCGTCAGGGGTTGGTCGCGGCCGTCGAGATACAGGGGGGAGTATTCCACGATTTCAGATGCAAACTGGGGGGCTCTCCACTGCGGCACAAGGACCTTATGATGATAGTCGTCCCAGATGCCACTGGTTGCCGGGTCCGATTGCAGAACTACTTCATCTTTGCTAAACCCCAGAACCTCGAAAATCAACAGCAGTTGTTGGCTGTCAAAGGGATACCGTGCCAGTTGCAGCGATGACTTTGCAATACCGTCTATTTCTTCGGTGTAGTAAACGTCACCCTCCGGGGTTATCCGCAGCATTACCCCCTCGCGATCAAAACGCCCCGCTTCATTGGCAAGAATCACCTGTGGCCACCAGCCGTTAAAAACCTCGCTGAACTGATAGTCGCCCTGATAATAGCGTTGGTCATACCCCGTTTCGGCAGGATCAAACGCCAATCGTGAATCCTTCCAGTGCATACTGAGGATACCCTCGAAGTCGAAGGTCTCATCCTCCTCCTCGATCCCATTGATATTGCTGATTAAAAAACCGATGTCGACAACCATCGGACCATCACCGGCAGAGGGGCCGGATACGTTATTAACCGCTTGTGCAGCCACTGCAAAGAAACAGAAGAGTGCCAGCACTAGATATCTGGTGTGAAAAAGCATCAGTAGCACATCCTGTGGATCATTATATCCGGAGCTGGCAGCGCGGAGGAGAATACAGGGAAGGCATAGCCGTTACTATCAACTTTGCCCATTATCTGCGGTGCAGATCATGGGGCAAGGGCTTGGTTCCACTGACGGCTGGCATTGCGTGGACAACGACTCAAAATCTATCATCTGATGTTATAGTCACTCAATGCAAAAAAGACCCAACCCACTGGATCGTTTCGCTCAGGATATCCCTCCAGGCACGCTGGCATGGATCGGCTTGCGCACGGCGAGACGGTCTGTCATGACCGAACCCGGTGATACTATGGCAATGGCAGAGCGCGGTTTGGAGGGTGATCACAGGATAGACAAAACACCGGGATCCGGAAGACAAGTCACCATCATCTCTGCAGAATTTATCGCCCAGACTGCGCACTTTCTGGGCCGCGATGACATCAGCCCCGCTCTGCTGCGGCGCAATCTGGTCATTTCCGGCATCAACCTGCATGCGCTACGCCATCAGCGATTCACGATCGGCGATGCCTTGTTCGAGGCGGGGGCACTGTGTCATCCCTGCTCTCGAATGGAAAAAGCGCTGGGCAAGGGTGGTGTCGCCGCCATGCTGGGCCACGGCGGCCTGTGTTGTCGCATATTAAGAAGTGGCACGATTACCGTTGGAGATACGGTGCGGGTATACGTTCAAGCAAGTCAGGATTGACCGCAACAGACACCAAGCTTTCACAATAAGGAGACTATGCAGTGGCCTATGATTTAACGGGTAAGATTAAACTCATACAGGAAGCGAAAACCTTCGACAGTGGCTTTACCAAGCGAGAGATGGTCGTAATTGTTGAGGACGGTAAGTACCCGCAGGAGATCAACATCGAGTTTGTGGCGGATAAGGTCGCCCTGCTCGATCCCTTACAACCGGGGCAGGAAGTGACTGTCACTTTCGACATTCGCGGCCGCGAGTACAACGGGCGATATTTCAATAATCTGCAGGGATGGAAGATCGCGCCTGTCGGCGCCAAAAACGATTTTCCGCCGGATGAGCAAGCAACGGGAAATACCAATTTCACCCCGCCAGACTATGACGATTCGGATATCCCCTTTTAGTGCTGCGCTGGTTTATCAATAGCCTGCGACGGCTTGGACCGGACGCTGCCGAGCGCAAGACCTGGTGTTCGTAGACTGAGTAACAGGCGAACTACGGCTGATCAACCGCCTCACACGACGTGATGATCAGCGCGCACAGTACATCGCGGCTCTCCCTGGGCTTCTTGCCTGACTGGATATCCGCAAACAGTTTAGCCAGTGATTTGCGCGCCTTGTCCGACAGAGCATCCAGAGCGTGCTTGTTCATGTCGATGGCGCTTTGGCTAGCGTGTGCCCTGATGCTCACCAGATTGTGGTACAGAATGCATCTGCCAAGCAATACGAAGGGGAAGTTGATATTGGTGGTAGGACCATAGGTTAAGCGCTTGCCACCACTGGGCAGGCCCTTGATCTTCATCTTGCCAATTCTATCGGCGAAAAACCACGAGCCGGTTGCCCCGGTGAAAGCACCCCCCAGACTGGAGATAATCGTGCCCGGCAGCCCCAGGCTTCCCAGATGCAAGGCATCAAATGCCAGCCCTGTGCTGCCACCTGCTACCAGACCTACCGTCGCGGCTGCTGAAACCATCTGCTTTTTATCCAACCCCCAGAAATACCAGTTCTCCATATTGAACAGGTCAGACTCCTCAAGGTCTATGCGCTCCATGGCGGCATTGAGGTCTTTATGGTGATAGATCTCCTCTATCTGACGCCGGGTCTGTTTCTCGCGCGCCTCCAGATGGTTCTTGTACTGCACTAGCAGTATTTTCTTGACCGGCTCTTGTGGCAAACCATCCGGCACATTTTGTTCGACCTGATAGGTCAGCGCATCAATGATCAGGTCACCTATCAAATAGCCCACCGTCTGATGCGACGTGTTGCGGTCAGCGCGGAGAATGTCGACCGCATGCGACAAAGACGCCTGCCAGCTCTGGTCGAGATGTCCGAACAGCTCCAGCAGCTCTAACTGCTTTTCAGGCTCAGCCCCATGCGCGTCAAATACCCTTACCGTGCGAAAGTACTGACCCAGCCCGGCCTTCCACTCAGCGACAAACTCATCATTCTCAATAGGATTAATAAGGGCTAGGCTGGGCTGCCCTGTCCATCTCAGGATTTCCATTTCCGCTTCATAATCGGCCCCAAAAGGCACCGAACAATCGACCACATAGATGATTCCGGCACCCTCTATGATCGGCTTCAGCATCAGGCACTCGTCCCTGAAGTGCGAGTCATCTTTGTGTTGCTCGTAAAACTCCGCCACGACCGCTGGGCGCCTGGCCGCATCGGTCTCCTCACGGCTCAACCACTCCACAACAGAGCGCGCGCGCTGAATGCCGGGCGTATCCACTAACTCATAAAGCGTTTCTCCATCAATCTTCATGGGAAACTTACGCGTGTTTCGAGTAGAACCCGCCTTGCTATCGATATAGACAGAGGGGTCGCGCGCCAACGTCGCTACGATGGACGATTTACCCTTGTTCGGCCTGCCTACTACGACAAATACGGGAGCGGACATAGTGACAATAACCCTCAAATACCCTAGTGTGCCGGACGATCCAGAACAAGGACATCGACGACATCAATAGCCAACTCGCGCGAGAACGCGCGCCAGTCCCTGATACTCGCCTCCTTAGTGGCTCTGCTGTTCAGCGGCAACAGGCATAGGGTACAGCGCGTCACCCCGCTGGTTCTGGCAATAAAATCCTGCAGATCTGCCATCGGCGGCTCCCAGGCTTTGACCACCACCAGCAGCTGTTGCGGCTCAAGACCTGACACCCACTGCGCGCAGGCCAGATCTTCACTCAAAGAGCCGGTGCCCGCTACCCTTACGCGCTCGGCTGGCACCAATCTTAAATCGTCAAACTCATCGCGATCGCAGAAAGCCAGCGCGCCGGCCCAGTCTATGACGACTTTATCTGTATCGCGTGCGGCCTGCATTGGCGCAGGCTCTCCCGAGGCAAGCGAAGACTCGCCCTCTGTCGTCACGTGTGGCGTTTTCATCCGACTCAGAATACGCTCCGCACCGGGCGTGCTCAGCAGTGAAAGACGCATACCGCGTCGGTAAAATATTTTTGTGAGCCACCACAGGACGACTCGTGGCAGCAGCGCATACACGCTCATCGACATAATCAAAAACGGCCACCACCGCCGGGTAACCATAATCTCGGCATTGCCGAACCGCGTTACACCCTGCTGAAACTGGCTGGCCACGATAATGTCATTGGATACCACAGCAGACGAAACAGCACCCGCCCAAGGCGCAGAAACACTGTCCACCAGCACTTTGACTACGTCCTCCGTCATGCCAAAGGTGGAGCCCCACACGAAACCGAAGCCGCTCAGTAGTAGTACGACAAAAAAAGCCAGGATCGCACCCAGCGAAAAAATAAGCCCCATCTCCTGACTATAGCGCAGCGCCAGAATGCGAATAACTGACTGACACTCTCTGTAGAATCGTTTATCCGGCACCATCCTCGCAAACAGGTATTTGATAGGGTTAATCGGCAACACCGTGGGGGGCTCGTCACGGACCGAGCGAAACATCACCCAGACAGAGGCCAGGCAAAAAACCACCTGCACCACAACAAAGATCAGGAAAAACGCAAAGACGTTTACCAGCCTACCGCCGCTGACCAGAAAACTGGCCATTGCAGCAAAACCAATTATCAGCGCGCCAATACGGACTATCGCTGCAACTGTGGCTTCACTGATCTTCGCCCGAGGCTCAGTGGGTTCTGGCTCCGGGATTGTTTTCAACCAGAACAGCAATTTCGCTACCTCGTCTTGGGCACTGCATTGCTCGCCGATAGCCCGATCGCGCGCTCGCAAACTCTCCATAGAGTCTGCGTTATCGCGTTCAATTTGCTCTCGCAACCGAGAGAGGTCCAAAAGAGATGGCGCGTTGCGTTGTGTTGCCATGATTCCTTATCTGGTTCTTATAGGTGCGCTATTCTAGCAAGATAAATTCAAGCTGCCCTATTGCGGATAATGGCTCAGTTGGAAAAATGGCGCGAGCAGAGAGTCTGGGACGCAGAGTTCAACAGAAGCAGTCAACTTTCAAACTGAGCCACCATCCTGAAAAGCCGCTATAGTTGACCTCGCAAGCAGCACAAATCTAACACCGCGAACAAAGGAACATTCTACCCGTGTTATCGCTTATCAATTGGCTGATGGCTCCCTTTACGGCCGTAATGTTGTTCTTTGCCAACGGGGGCCAGCAAATGCCCGAAGTTACTGTCGATCCCGACATCCAGTACACCACCGTAATAAGTGGGTCAGAGAGGAATACTCTGGATGTTTATCAGACGCCGGGGGGCATTTCTACAGTCGATGCTGGACCGACTGCAGCATCAACCCACAAGCGCGATCTAAGCCCGGTTCTGCTATTCGTTCACGGCGGCGGACTGCTAATCGGTGACAAATCACATTTTGCGGCACTGGGGCACAAGTTCGCTTCCGCTGGATTTACCACGGTCATCCCCAACCATCGCCTCTCGCCAGACGTATCGCACCCCGGGCATATGAAAGACATTGCCAGCGCCTTTGCCTGGGTACACAGCAACATAGACAAGTACGGCGGAGACCCTGAGAGAATTTTTGTTGCGGGACATTCTTCAGGCGGCTATCTGGCGATGCTGCTCGCGACGGACCCACAGTATCTGGCAAATTTTGGGCTTTCTCCAAAGAACATTCGCGGCGTGATACCCGTCAGCGGCTTCTTTTTTATCGACAGGCTGGCGCCCGGGCGCCCTGAATCCGTGTGGGGCAGCGATAGCGCAGCCTGGCCAGCCGCATCACCACCGCACTATGCTCTTGAGAATACGCCGCCTACACTGCTGCTCTATGCGGAGAACGACAGCCGCGAGCGCAGGCTTGAGTCCATAGATTTTGCGCGCCAGCTACGCATTGAAAGTAAGGAAACCGTTCATGTGCAGGAAGTGGCAGACCGCAACCACGCGACCATCGGTATCTACCTGATGGCAACTGAGGATAAAACCAGCGACAGCATGCTGTCGTTTATGCGACAACTATCCAGCAGCAGTTCCGGTTCAGACGGATGACCCACAAGGCGTTGCAGGAGATCACATGAACAAGACTGACGCGACGCTCACTCCGGCGGCGAGGTATTCATGGCTTGCTATGCTGTGTGTGCTTACGGCCCTGGCCTGGCACGGCATACTGGATCAGTACTCCTCGCAGGACATCAGCGCCTCAGTTGCCAGCGCCGGCGTGATCTATGGCACCGCAAGGGGGATTAACGCTCTGGTCTCGGTACTTCAGGGTACAGAACTGAATATCGTCCTTGTGCCCCTCAGCATCGGCGAAGTACTCGACCCTGTTAACGATCTGATAGAGCGTTTCTCAGAGGTCATTTTGGTTGCATTGGCATCGCTCGCACTGCAGAAAATCGTGCTGGCTGTGGTGTCTCACACCCTGTTCAACATTGTGCTGTTGATCGCCGCAGTCGCTACCGGTATTAGTCTTTTTATGCAGTATCCTAGACTGCACAGCACTATGCTGCGCGTGTTCCTGATTGTCGCCTTTTTCCGCTTCTCGCTGGGCCTCGTGGTACTCGCCAACAGCTGGGTGGACGCCACGTTTCTGAACGAAGCAGACCAGGCGCGCCATCTCGCAATGGAGAGGTTCCAGGGAGAGCTACGGCAAATCGATACGCTATCCAGAAAGGAAGATGAAGCCACCGTGTTGCTATCGAGCTCGCGGCTACTACTGGGCGAGTTGAAAGTCCAACAGACCGACATTAAGCGCGTGCTCTCAGAACGGGAGGAACAGCTAAAGCTGGCGGTGCAAAAAGTTGAGCACTTACGAAACAAGGCAGACCGCCTGTGCCAGATATCCGAGTTATCTCCCACGTGCCCGGCAGCAGTGGAGAGCGCCATCGCTGAGCGTGACACGACAGCAGTGCAGCGAGAGGATGCGGCGGCAAGCCTCGCCGCAATCGAGCGAGATATAGAAGAGCAGAAGTTGCAGATGGCCTGCCTGGCGAAACGGCAGCACGGTGAGAATTGCAGCTTCTGGGATAGCCTGCCAGACGCGCCCAGCCCGGCGATGCTGCGCCAGAAACTGAACAATATCAACAACAGCCTTAGCGATTTTGCTGAAAACTGTATCAATCTACTGGTATCGCTGCTGCTGAAAACCGTAGCGATACCCGTGGTGTTCCTCTACCTGCTGTTGAAAATTGCGCGGATGAACTGGTCGAAGTTATAGCTGCTCAACACCATTAGGATGTCATCCACCCCGCCGCTGCCTGCTTCTTGAGTCTAGCGGCGCAGCTGCTCGATGCACCTCACTACTTCAGCCTGATACGCTTTGCCCCGTTCGTTTACCAAGTCCAGCACGTTCAGTGATGTGGGAACGTAGCCAAAACCGATCTTGTATTGAGGGTGCCATTGAAAGAGGGATCCACCGAGGCCCATCCAACCATAATATCCTTCTCTGCCGTCGTTAAGACCCTGCTCAAGTAGCGTGCTTTTGCCGCTGGTCTCGTGAAAAAGAGCCACTCCGCCCTGTGTAAAGCAGGTACTCATCACGCCCATGTCCGCATCGAGTGGGGCATCGTGCAGGGCTTTCCAAGCATGGTCATTCAAGTACTCTCTACCCGCCCACGTGCCACCGGCCGCCATCATAGCGGCAATTTTCGCTAAACCGCGCGCAGTAGAATTAGTGTTGGCAGAAGGCGTCTCCCCCATCGCAACCACCGGCTCATTGAAGAATCCAATTTTTTTCATGCCTCTAAACGGCGGCGGTGCCCTGCGCACAGTGGCATTTTTGATGCCGGGAATCAGCCGGAATATCTTGGCGATAAGCTGGAAAATATTGAGCTCCATTCTTCTTTTGAGAAACTTGGGTTTTAGGCTTTCCAGAATCTGGACCCAAAATCCCAAAGGCGCCACTTCCTTTACGCGCGACAACTCCTCCTGCTTAACGCCGATAAACGTGTCAGCGTCCAGCGGCCCACTAATATCCTCGCGCAGAAACTCACCCATGGTTCTCCCGACGGGATCCACACGGCGGAACAATTCGTTGGCGATCCAGCCACGGGTCACAGCATGATATTCCCTCGCGTGCCGGTCCCCCTCGCGGAAAGTTTGTGCGTGACCCTCGATAAGCGCGCCGACTTTATTCAGTTTGATATTTTCTGTGAGTAAATATTCCGGAGGCATCGAGCGGTTAAAGGCCGGGAGCCCCGCCTCATGGCGCATCAGCCCCGCAACAGTCAACTCGCCCTTACCGTTGGCGGCAAATTCAGGCCAGTAATCTGCAACCTTTGCGCTGTACTCCAGCAAGCCCTTGCCCACCAGTGACGCGATAGCAATCGACTCAAGGCTTTTACCGCTGCTGAACACATTGACCAGAGAATCCCCGGTGAAATCGCTTTCTCCGCTGGCCGAGCCCCACAGATCAACGACCTTTTCTCCCTCGTGATAGACACACAGCTGCGTGTTGTTCTCGGCAAGCGTGCGCATGTTGAGCTCATATAACTGCCGCACGGACTCAAAACCCGGGGCAACACTGCCCTCGATACGACATTGTTTATCGGCGCTATTCGTCATCTTGTTGCTCCAGGGATTGGGTGCCTTACAGCGCAGCACTATAGCAGGGCTCTTCTTGCTGCTGAACCCGTCGGGCTGAGTGAGGTTACGCAGAGCGCAACAATAGCACTTCCCGATCATCGTAAACGCCAATAGCGCACTGGCAGAGCTGACCAAGTCCAGCGGCGTAGCGCTCTATTGCAGGGCTAACCATGAACGATGCATGGGAAAGATCGTTGGTGCCTGCGAAAATCATAAATCCGCCCATTCATGTGGATGATGCAACTTCAGAGACGCCGCAGCTATATTCCTACTAACCGGCTCTGCACCGTTTGATTGCTGCGTCACAGAGCGTCGGCGATAGGCGTGTTGGCTTCTTAGCCCGTCGCATCGTTCGCGAACTGGATGCCGTCCGACTCGGTGGCAAACGCTGAACTCGCCGCGCATCTCAACGCCGCGACCTACCGGTTGCTGACCTTGATTTACGAATTTGACGAGCGCCACGGCGGGAGCGGTGAGGGCCTGAATTCTTGCGCTCATTGGCTCAACTGGAAATGCGGTATCAACCTGGGTGCGGCGCGCGAGAAAGTGCGCGTTGCCCATGCACTGCAGGATTTACCACAGATCAGCTCCGCCCTGTGCAAAGGCCGAATCAGCTATTCCAAAGTACGTGCAATGACTCGTGTCGCCACTCCTCAGAACGAAGACTGCCTGATGATGATCGCCGATCACGGCACCGCATCCCATGTCGAACGTGTGGTACGCAACTACCGCAAGGTGAAACGTAGCGAGGCGCTGGAACGGGATAATCAACACCATGCGCTGCGTGAGCTCAACGGGTACGTCGACGATAATGGTAGCTATGTGTTCAAGGCACGACTAAGCCCCGAACAAGGAGCGCGTATCGCACAGGCGATAAATGTAGCAATGGACACCATCCATCAAGAGCAGCGCAATGCAGCAGAAGACGTTTCTGCGGAAACGCCGATTGCGGCGAGGCGTGGTGCACTGGCTGGACGATGCAGACGGCACAGCACTGAACATAGGCCGACGCACACGCAGTATTCCACCAGCAATCCGCCGCGCACTGGAGCGTCGAGATGCAGGTTGTAGATTCCCCGGCTGCACAGCGCAGCATTACGTCGACGCGCACCATGTTCACCATTGGGCCGAGGAGCTTGGTGCCCTTGTGGCATGGCGACAATATGGATGATGGGATGTCGGTGGATGGCTTGATTCGGCGGGAGTGAGGGCGAGGGTTCGCCAGACATTGAACTTATCCTCGATTGCTGCATTAACCCGGCATGCTTGCTTACCCACAATCTGAACACAGCTATGCACGAGGAACGCTTTGTAGCCGGCCCGATAAACCAGCAAGGTAGCTGCTTTTGTCTTTCGAGAGGCGCCTAATGTACTAAAGTAATTGGAGCGCTCAAACAGGAGAAGCTTTATGGCAAATGTTAACCTGACACAGACCCTCGCTACCGAATACAAGGAGCTCTTCATTACCTTGGAGGTCGATCAGAATCGGTTCGCAGAGGTCGACCACATTGTGTCCAGAGTAATGTCCAACAAGGCGCAGTACGAGGCTGTTGCTGCTGGTGTTAACGCGCCCTGGTTTTTTGTTGCGGCAATCCACAATATGGAATCCGGCCTTAGAATGGATCGCCATCTGCACAACGGTGATCCGCTGCGCGCCAGAACACGTCAGGTGCCGGCCAATCGCCCGGCGGCAGGAGAGCCGCCGTTCAGTTGGGAGGAAAGTGCTCTTGATGCGCTGCAACTGAGAAAGATAGATGCGGTTAATAGCTGGAGTCTTGAGCGAATTCTTTATGAACTTGAAGGCTACAACGGCTGGGGTTATCGCAAATACCACTCGCATGTGAAATCGCCCTATCTGTGGTCATTTTGCAATCACTATCAGCGCGGGAAATACGTCGCCGATGGCACATGGTCTGACAACGCGAGCTCCAGGCAGTGCGGTGCCGCCGTGATCATCAAGCGGCTGGAGCAACAGGGCGAGATTGCTGCGCTGTCAGTGCAGTTTAAAAAGCACGACGTACCGCTTCGGTACTCGAATCGTAAACTGCGAAGAAGCGAAGACTTGCAGCGTTTCCTGAATACTTTCCCGGGCATCTCTGTGCGCGTCGATGGCACGCCGGGGCAAAAGACATCCGATGCAGTGAATCGGGTGTTAGGGTTTCACCTGAAGGATGACCCCAGGTTCCCGGATGCGTAACACATTCCGTATTCTCACGCTTGTACTATGGCTGTGCGGCTGCGGACAGAGCAACCCTGCAGGACACCTGATACAGACGCAGTTCCTGGAAACTTCTGGACTGACAGTCATCGACAGTAGCGGGGAATCCCAGCAACTAATCGAAAATTCACTCCATGCCAGAGCGGTGGTGTCGCCCAGTGGCCAGTGGATTGCGGTGGAAGACATGAAGATGTCCGACCTGGTAGTGGTGCGGCTCTTTCGCCGCCATAACGGCCGTTACCAGGAGCTCGAGCTGCCTGAGTTAAGGCAGCATTGGATGCAACTGGCTGAGCAGGGCGGCATTCCTTTTGAGGATCTGATACGTCCGCGCGTCAACATCGATAATTTCGGCCCTTCTGAAAAAACGCTGCTGCTGCGTTTTCAAGCAGAGGCGAAACCGCGGGGCGGCGATACTTTTAGCAATGACAGTGCTGAGGAGAGTGACAATAGTATTGGCGAGGAAATTGATGACGTCTTTGCAATACCACTTGAGCGTAATGGGCAGTAGTACCAAAGCGCATGGTGGCGCAACTGAACATTACTAGCCTGTCTCACGCCATGTTCATGGCTATAAATCCATGGCCACCGCAATCGATTTGAACGCCGGCGTTTTGCTTCTGGAATCGACCTCCCTGCCGGCCAGCACATTCGCCTCTGGGTAGTACGCCATAATATTGCCCGCGGGGAGATTAAACTCCAGAACCTCCAGATCGCGCATCTCACCAGACGCAGAGCGCAGCGTCACCTTCTGGCCAGGCTGCACACCGAGCCTTTCAAGATCGGCCTTACCCACATACACAACCCAACGATGCTTGGCGCCTCTGTAGCTGTCACTTTCCTCGTAGATAATAGAATTGAACTGCCCCTCACTCCGCACACTCATCAGCTGCAATGGGTAGCTGTCGCAGGTATGTTTACGCCCGCGCCATTCGTGGCTGATGAACTTCGCCTTTCCTGTCGCGGTTTTAAACGCTGGCCGGTGTAACAGGCGTTGTTGTACGTGAAACTCCTTCTTCGCAACGCCGATGTCTGCAAGACCCTGCATTCCCGGGACGATTCTGGCAATCGCCTTGCGGATGGTGTCGTGCTTTTTAAACTCCTCAAAATTCACAGCGCTTTCGGGGACCATACGGCGGGCAAGTTCGCAGAGTATCTCAACCTCTGGCTTCACGTTGTCCAAACGCGTGATACCACCGTCACTCAAACGCACATAGTTAAACATCGATTCCTGCGTGGTGGACTGCCACTCTTCGTCTCTGGCTGTCACCGGAAAAATAATCGCTTCGCTGTTATCAAGGCCATGAATGTGACCTCGATTGAGCGTGGTTGTGAGGAAGACTTTACAGTCGATGCGGTCCATCGCCTGCTCTGCCCAATGTGAATCCGGCGTGGCCTCGTACAGGTTGCCGCCCATGATCAGGGCGGCATCAATCTGGCCCTCATGCGCTTTGCTGAGGCAGGCAAGGGTATCCAGCCCTGCAGTCCGCGGCAATTTCACGCCCAACTCACGCTCCATCGCATCGAATACATGGCGCGAGAGCACGGGCTTCACACCAATGGTACCAATACCCTGCACATTACTGTGGCCGCGCAGAGGCAATAGGCCGGCGTGCGACTTACCTATCATGCCGCGCAATATACTGAGGTTGGCAATCGCTTCTACGTTCTCTACCCCATGCCGGTGGTGGGTGATGCCCATACCCCAGGCAAACACCGCCTTGTTCGCTCTGGCATAGCGGCCCGCTACCTGCTCAATGGCCGCCCGCGAAAGACCGGAACATGCGCATAAATCCTCCCAACTACTACTCTGCAGTTGCTGCTTGTATTGAGCGAAGCTCTCGGTGTGTTCATCAATAAAGGGTTGGTCAATTTGCCCCGACTCCAGTAACGCTTTCCCGATAGCGGCGAACACAGCGAGGTCGGAGCCGATATGGGGTTGCAGGTAATCACTAGCGATTACCGTACCGCCACTGATCAATGAGCGCGCACTTTTAGGTACGGCAAATCGCACCAGACCCGGCTCACGAGCGGGGTTGATGACGATAACATCACCGCCGCGCTCGCGGCAGGCCTGCAATTTATGAATAAAGCGCGGGTGATTGGAGGCGGGATTGGCGCCGATGACAAAAATCAGATCGCAGTGGTTCAGATCCTCCAGTTCAATCGTCGCGGTGCCAGTACCGATGGTGTTATGCAAGCCGACGTTGGTCGCCTGATGGCAGTAAAACGAGCAATTATTGACATTATTGGTACCGTACACGCGCGCCAGCAGGTGCAGCACAAAGCCCGCTTCATTGGATGAGCGTCCCGAGGTATAGAAAAAACTGTTATCCGGCGTGGTGGCGGCAAAGCGCTGGGCTGCCTTATCGAGCGCCCATTGCCAGTCAACCGGCGCGAAATGCTCGCTGTCCCTGGCCTTGAATAGTGGCGTATTCAAGCGCCCGAGCTTTTCCAGCTGCATCGCGCTTAGCTGCCTGAAATCGAAAAGACTGTGCTTGAATATAGCGTCGGGAATGGGCGGCTGAATATCGGTCGACTGTGCCTGCACGCTTTTATTGCATACCGAGGGGAATTCACCGCTTTCATTGGTCATGCCGCCCTGCTGACCACCCATGCCCAGCCCACATGCCTTGCATGCGTTCTTACTGGTGAGCGCCTTGGCACTGTTTAACATACCAATTTTTCTGACCGTTTTCAGTGTGTAGAGGATTTTTCGGGCTCCCCCACCCACAATGTCAGCTGGCCGCTTCACCTTGGACATACCCTACTCCGACTGCAAGTTGTTCTCTGCTAGCATGCCGCAATCCTCTCTGCCTGAATCAAAACATTGCGCGGGCTGAGCTGATGTTCACAAAATTGTGTCACCTTAACGCGGTACCCATGCTCCTCCAGATACAGCGCACAGTCCAGTACCAGCCACAATTCCAATGGCCGATTGAATATTTGCCGCAGCAGGTCCAGACGAAGGATATCCCGGTGTTTTTCTTTGGCGAGCTGCAGGTAATGCGCATAGTCGATTTGTTCTGGCAGCTGCAGCTGCCGCGAGTCGGCCGCCCAACGACAGAAGCCAGGGAAGTCCTCTCGCAACACCGCCCTCTTGCATGACGGTACGCTTAGATACTCATCAATATTGCGAAGTTCGCGCTGCAGCGCATCAAACGCCAGTCGCCACAGGCGCTCCCTCTCCCGCATCCGCCGTTCACCGCTGCGAGCAGTCACCGTGTCCTGCACCGCCAAATGCAGCGCAGGCCGATCCAACTGCAACTGCGAGGCCGCAGCGGCACGTGACAAGGGCTGGTAATGCGCCGTCGATATCTTGTGGTAGCAGCAGGGTGACAATGCGACCACCTGCGCGGACGTTGTCGCTGCGTGTTGCAGCAGCCGATGATGCAACGCACCACAGGCGTGCAAACCGATATGCATGCTCTCGGATTCCGCGCAGGCATCAGGTAGCACTTGCATCACATTGTGCTGAAAGTACTGGATATTCCGCTGTTGCTGCAGTGCCAGCTTTTCGCCAGCAGTGACAAGAGCAGAATCCCACTCCAGACAGCTTACCGGCTGTTGCTGGCTGCGCTGCACGATACGACTCAAGTGACCTTTGCCGGCACACCAGTCCACCACTGGCAGGGCTCTGCGGGGCAGCGCGCCGGCAAACGCGAGAATTTGCTGCCATTTTCGGCCGGGTATATGGACGCTGTCGAAGCGATCGAATTGAATTTCGGCAACGGCTATCGTAGGTGGCGGATCAAACGTATAAAGCGCTGCACACAGCTGCGGCTCCAGCCGCCCAAACCAGCGCAAGCGGCGCGCCGCGCTGTCGTGTAACTGCAGCACCTCAGTGTCGCTCAGAGCGAGCAATGCGTCCTTCAGACGCGCATGGGTATGGCGCCATGGCAGATCGCCGCCGGTGAAAGGCTGCGGCCGCCACAGGTTTTGATTGGCAACAATCACACTGTCCAATTGCTCAAATGCTATTGCAAAAGCGCTGCGCACAATGACCTTCTAGCTATAAGAAAACATTACTTTCGCAATCTCAGCGCTTTTTGCCGCCTTTGGAAGCCGACTTGCCTCCCATCATTTTTGCAATCTTGCCGGTCATTTGGACGCCGGGCATCATGCCCAGAAAATCTCCCTTGCCAACACCGACCCCGTTATGACGCAGGATGTTGTAAACCGCAGCATAGTGGAAATAAAAGTTGGGTAGCGCCCAGCCATTAAGGTAATCAGCACCCGTGAAACTCAGTGTGCCTATAGGTAGCTGCAACACAATCGTTTTATGCTCAGCACCCACAAACTGACTCACCTTTAGCTCTCCCAGAAAACCCAGGGTCCGCTTGATGCGCGCTTCCAGCTCGGAAAAGCTCGCTTCTGTATCTGCAAAGGGCGGTGTTTCGGCACCGGCAAGACGCGAGCAACATCCTTTGGCATGATCTGTTGCTATCTGCACCTGTCGCATCAGTGGAAACATATCGGGCGACAAGCGGGCATTCAGTAACACCGACGGATCAATTCCTCTAGTCTTGGCATCCTTGGCGGCCGCCTTCAAAATCCGGGATAGATTTTTCAGGTTGTGGACAAACACCAGCTTGGAACTCTGGTAGATCAATTCGCTCATAGTTATACAATCCTGTAAATGTTGGAAGCAAGGCGGCACCGTTATCATAATGCAGAACCGCTTCAATTGAATCATGGATTAGGGGCATACCGCACGAGGCGCTACACTACGCCTGTTTCATTCATTCGGTCAGGAGAGTAACAATGTTCAGTCATATCATGCTCGGCGCCAACGATGTAGCCGAAGCAAAAACCTTCTACGATGCGACGTTGGGAGCGCTAGGGCATGCCCCCGGGGTGATAGACGATAAAGGACGCTGCTTTTACTTCACACCAACCGGCATCTTTGCGATCACCAAGCCCATAGATAGTGAAGCAACCTCTTGTGGCAATGGCTCGACGGTTGGATTTGCAGCGGCCGACCCGGCTGCAGCAGACGCCTGGCATGCGGCGGGACTCGCCAGTGGCGGCAGCGCCTGCGAAGATCCTCCCGGTGTTCGCGAAGGCGCAGGTAATACGCTTTATCTGGCCTACCTGCGCGACCCGGCGGGCAACAAGCTGTGCGCACTACACCGCATGAAATGACCCGGCTCACGCAGCGGATGTCAACGCCGGCTAACCCGGTGGGTAGCAAGTAAACGTCAATTCCTGGCCCGCCGTTTGCGCAGACTCCCGGAGCTGCGCGCTGGTGTAGGCATTGTTCTGGGCGTCCTCATAGCGGCCTAGGGCGGTCAGGCGCAGCACGCGTCTCTGGCCCTCAATAATGCCAGCGCCCATCAACAGGCACTCTGCGCGCGGCGCCGTCACCTGCGCCCTGTCCTCCAGCAGCGTTAGCCGCTCATATGTCCAGAGGCTGTCACCTCTAAGCGTGACTTGCTGCCCTACAATAGGCGCAAAATTACTGTCTATCGCCATTACGAATCGAATGACATCGGCGCGGTTACCCGCTGCAGGCGACGGAAAATTGAATACCGGGTCTTTGAAGAAAGAGTCGAGTGTGTCTACGGCACCATCGTGCAAATAGCCGAACCCGCGCACCTGTTCGCCCATAAATGCGCCGTTACTGTTGGTACTGGAACTGCCGAACATTCCCACTTTACTGTAAGCATTGCGCATATGTGGCACCTTGAAGTCCTCGGCAATTCGCCCTCCTTCAAAAGACATTTTTCCGCCGCTACCAAACTTCTTCTGCACCGGATTCAGTTCGTGGCAGTGGTTGCAGCTGCCTATGCCCGTGATGTTATTGATATCAAAATAGATATTGCTACCCGCCTGCTGTTGCGGCGTCAGGCTATTATCAAGGTTACGGATCGGACTTGGCGGTGGCGTGAGCGCCATGGCGAAGTCAGTAAAATGTTGCATTTCCTCCTCCGACAATTCCTCCTGCCGCCCGACCAGCCCGACAAAGGCAGGGTTGAACTCCTTAAACGCAGCAGCAGCAACACTTTCCTGGCTGGAACCAACCATAGCGGGATTTTCACCGGTCTTGTCGCCACGCCAGTGTTGTGGGCCGCTGTCGACAATGCCGCGCAGCGTTTGCGTGGTCATGGGACCTTTCATGGGGTGAAACTGTGGCGTCATGATAGGGCTGTTATCGACATAGGGATTGGTATTTCTCTGCAAGCTGGCATCAGGATTACCCAGATCCCAAGCCAGGGCATCGTTGTCGGCAAAGAGATGGCAACTGGAACAGGCATTGACGCCATTGGCGGAGGTCAGCGCAGCGTCGTAGAGGAACTTTCTGCCCGCAACAACCGACTCAGGCTCCGGGTTATAAAGGGCCAGTGATGACACTATGCGCCGCTGCTGCGTGTCGACGATAACGAGCGAGTTGTCAAAGCGCGTGTACACTGCCAGCCATTTACCGTCCGGCGAAAGCGCTAAACCGCTGGGGCCACCGCCCGGCAGGGTCAGGTAATTGGCCGCGTCCGGGGTAAAACTTTCCTGTGTGAGGTTAGCGGTGTTCAGGAAAGCCAGTTTGTTTGAGCCAAAAGCAGCAGCATAGAGTGTATTGCCGTCAGGACTTACTGCCAGCGCCGTTATCTGGCTGAGGCTTTTTTGCGACTCTGATTCGGGAACAGCGGCACCCTCGGGGCGGCTGAAATCCACATGCCTGTTCATATCGACATGTCGCACCCCAGTGTTTGTCACCACACTGATCCGCGTGTCTGCAATATGCCCGCGCACGGTGCTGGCGTCCAATCCGGGGCCTTCAAAGCGCACCTCGTTACGCGACTCCAAATTACTGACATAGAGCTCGCCACGACTGGGGTTGACGACCATATTGAACAGCCCGGTGCCCACTCCCGAAACCCGACGCCGCAGCACGGGGATTTCGGCTATGGCGTCGATTTCAAAGACGTCATAATCCGGCAAGCTAAATTTCACCTCCGAACTCCAGTCGACGCCGTCTTCATCGAGCCATTGATCACCCGACTGCTTAATGATCAGCCCGGTGGAGGGCGCCCTGATGCCGTCTATATTCCTGCTTGGCTGCGGCTTTTTGCCGACCACGGCCAGCGAGTCCACTACCGTAGTGCCATTGCCGGACATAAATGACGCAGCGTACACGCGCGAGCCATCAGGCACCGCCGCCAGCGATCGCAGCGAGTCCGTAAACAGATTCACAATCGCCAGCGGGCCGCCGTTGATGTCCTCACCGTCCAGCGCAGCACTGTCGTAGACCCATATATCGGCCCGACCGAGGCCCGGCTGCGTCAATTGATCTGGATTGAATCCGGGATGGTTCTGACCGCGAAAAGCAGCCGCGATAAACGCCCGCTGCCCGTCTGCCCCGGCAAATACAATATCCCTGGGCTCATCGCCGACCAGCAGTGTTCGCCGCACATGCGGCTGCACGCCCACATCAACAATACTGACAGAATCCGACAGGTGATTGACCACCCACACTTCACTGTCATCCCTGGCGGCGACAGCGACCGGCTCCAGCCCAACGCTGACACTGTCGACGAGTTGCAGCTCCTCATCCGCAAGCTCGACAATGTCCAGTCTGCCCGCTGGCGTATTAGTAACAAAAATCCGTTTGCCGTCGCTAGAGAACGCGAGCGGACGCACCTGACCACTTTCAAACAAAACATAGTTATCCGGGCTAATAGTAGGGCTATGGTCGCCAGGGGGATTCGGGGTCGGCGGTTGTGGTGACGTCGTCGGGGTCGGCGAACTATCAGCACCCGGAGTGCCGCTAGTTCCACCGCCGCCACCGCCACAACTGGACAATGCGAGAGAGCCAAGCAGAATGGGGCAGAGAATAAGCGACGTTTTCATAGTATACCGGGGCGCTAGCCAGGTCGTTTGACGGATTCCCAGAGACCGCTGCGCAGTCGCCCCTGGAGCCTTTGGCATAAGTATGCCTTTTTGGGTAGTTAATTGTCAGCTGGCACCGTCTGCACTTTGCGGCCCTGGCAGCACATGGCTGTTCGCAATGACCGGTGCGACAGGAAAGCTGGGAGCGTGATAGTCGCAAGCAGCAGCAGGGGCGACGTCTGAGTCCTGTACTTTATGCAGTCCAAGGCTATACAGTGATCCTTCCAGCGCATCAGAAATCGGGAATAATCCAACATGCGTAACCCACTGAATCGCCGCAGGTTCCTGCAATTTGCGGCACTTTCAACGAGCAGTACCTGGCTTGCTTCCTGCACGGGTGAAGATCCCGGCGCGCGCTATACCGATGCAGACATTGCAACGTTAGCGCAGCAACGCCTGGATGAGGGCACAGCCAGCGGACACGGTCCCTTTGGCCCACTGCAATTCAAGGGATATCGCGGCCTTGCCGAGCTGCCCTGGTTTGAACTCAATGGCACGGGAGAGCTGCGCCTGGTGGCGTTAGACCTGCCTAAAGCCATCGATATACACTGCCACTTGGGCATGTCCCTGTTGCTGGCCCCCGAGGTGGATTTACAGCGGCGCACCGGCCGGGTGAGACATCTACTCGATTGCGATGCCACCACGCCGGGCTGCGACCTTGATCTGGATGTTTACATCAACCGCAACTTCAGCGACGAGGCGCTGGATGCGTTGTGGTGGGGTTCAGCTGCACAGGGCCTGTGGGGCAGTGCTAGCGCCAAAACACAGACCATACCCAACCTATTGCACGAGATGGACGCCTGCGGCGTCGAGCGCGCCAGCATCATGCCGATTGCCTTTGATCTGCCCTTTGGCGACGACCTGACGGAGCGCTGGATCAAGGCAATTAATCTGGCCGGCGCGAGGCAGCGATTGATACTCGGCTGTTCAGTGCACCCGCAGGACCCGGCGCGTTTTTCCCGCTTGCAAGCCTACGCTGACGCAGGCGCCCGCATTATCAAGTTCCACCCGACGATGCAGCGCGCCTACCCCGATTCCGCCGTGATGATGGAACTGTACGAGGCCTGCGCAAGGCTGGGGCTCATCGTCTTCTTCCACTGCGGTCGCGCGGGCATTGAGCCTGAATTGACCCATCGCTATGCCCTGCCTCGCCATTATGAGGCGGCACTAAAGACCTTCCCCAAGCTGCAATTCGTGCTCGGACATTCAGGCGCCCGCGATGTGGCCGAGGCGCTGCCTCTGGCACAGCGCTACGACAATGTATGGCTGGATATGCACGGGCAGGGCGTGACCACACTGAACGATATGCTCGCGCGCACCGGTGGCGAGCGTATGCTGTTTGGCAGCGATTGGCCGTTTTATCATGTCGCGGCCAGTCTGGCTAAATTGTTAATCATCACCGAGGATAGGCCCGGTCGACGCTATGCCCTGCTGCGCGGCAATGCAGAGCGACTGCTGTCTCTAAGCCGAGTGTAACCCCAGGGTGTCATCGGGGCCTGCTGAAATCAGGTAGAATAGGGGTACGCATAGGCCGCTGGCGAGCACAAGCAACACTGCTTACTAGCCACCTGACGTCTGAGTGCGTCGCCACACAGAGAGATGACAATGGAGTTCGATCCCTTCGTTCTTGCTCGCATCCAGTTTGCGGCCAATATCAGTTTCCATATTCTGTTTCCCGGAATCACGATCGGGCTAGCGTGGGTGTTGTTGTATTTTCGCGTGCGTTTCACGTTGTCCGACGACCGCGCTTGGGAGTATGCCTATTACTTCTGGGTGAAAATTTTCGCACTTACCTTTGCTCTCGGCGTGGTTTCGGGCATCACTATGAGCTTTCAATTCGGCACCAACTGGCCGGGCTTTATGGAACGGGCGGGGAATATTGCCGGCCCACTGCTGGGCTACGAGGTGCTAACGGCCTTCTTTCTGGAGGCGTCCTTCCTCGGCATCATGCTGTTCGGTAAAAGTCGCGTCTCCAATCGCATCCATTTGTTTGCGACAGCGATGGTCGCCATCGGTACGTCCATATCCGGCTTCTGGATACTGGCGCTCAATTCATGGATGCAGACGCCTGCAGGTTTCACCATTGAGAATGGCGTGTTCTTTGCGGAAGACTGGCTACAGATCATCTTCAACCCGTCTTTTCCCTACCGGTTCGCGCACATGATGACCGCATGCTTTCTCACCAGCGCATTCCTGATCGCCGGCGTCAGTGCATGGCGCGCGCGGCGCGGCGTGGACGGCCCCGCCACCGTGATGGTTATGAAAACGGGGGTTTTTATGGCCGCCATTCTAATACCCGTGCAAATAGTCCTGGGCGATCTGCACGGCTTGAACACGCTGGAACATCAACCGGCCAAGATTGCGGCCATGGAAGCGGTGTGGGAAACGGAACGCGGTGCAGCCTTCACAGTGTTCGGCTTCCCCGATGAAGAAGAACGCACCACTCATTTCGCGCTGCAGATACCCAAAGCGGGCAGCCTCATCCTCACTCACAGCCTCGATGGCGAGGTCAAAGGCCTCAACGAGTTCGAGGGCGAACACCCGCCGGTGGCCATCGTGTTCTGGTCGTTCCGCGTCATGCTGGGCATGGGCGCCCTGATGTTGTTGGTGTCGTGGTGGAGCGCGCTGCAGTTTCTGCGCGGCCGCACTATTAGCAACACCTTATTGCTGGTGTTATCTGCCATGACATTTTCCGGCTGGATAGCAACACTGGCGGGCTGGTATGTCACCGAGATTGGTCGCCAACCATGGATCGTCTACGGACTTGTTAAATCGGCGGATGTGGCGGCGGATCATTCCAGCGCGACTCTGACAGGCACGCTGTTGGGCTATATTGGCCTCTACACATTCCTCCTCATCTCCTATATCCAGGCCCTGCGTTATCTGGCCTCTAAACCCGCACAGTCTTTATCATTGGAGCCCGGTTATAAGCGCACTGCCCGCGTAGGGGAGACCCTCTAGTGGAAACATTCCTGCCCGTCTTTTTCGTCGCCGCGATGGGGCTTGCGCTATTGTTGTATGTGGTTCTAGACGGTTTTGATCTGGGCGTGGGAATACTGCTACCACTCGCCGACGAAACCGAAAAAGACACTATGATTGCCTCTATCGGACCGTTCTGGGATGCCAATGAAACATGGATCGTACTGGGTATCGGTATTCTACTGATCGCCTTCCCCCAAGCTTACGGGATCGTACTTACAGAATTGTACATCCCGGTGACAATTATGCTGTTTGGCCTGATCTTGCGAGGCGTTGCCTTTGACTTCCGGGTTAAGGCTGGCGACGGGCGCAAAAAGCTCTGGAATCGCGCGTTCTTTTTCGGCTCCCTGACGGCCGCATCGTCGCAGGGCTGGATGTTGGGGGCTTATATCACCGGCCTTCAATCATCGCTTACCAGCTGGTTGTTCGCCGCATTAATCGCCATGACGCTACCGTCATTGTATATCATGCTAGGCGCGAGCTGGTTGCTGATAAAGACCGAGGGCGCACTGTTCGATAAAGCCGTACGATGGGGGCGGGTCGCCCTCCCACCGATGGGTTTTGCGCTGCTACTGGTAAGCATTGCCACACCCATCGTGAGCAGCGAGATTGCGAGCCGCTGGTTTACGTTGCCCAATGCCATCGGACTAATGCCAATACCGGTTACCTGTCTTGTTGCCTATTTTGCTGTGTACCGCTTGTTGCGCCGACCCGAGTATTTGCGCAATGGCACCAACTGGGTGGTCTATGCTCTGCTTATACTTATTTGCCTGATGGCGGCACTGGGGCTCGCCTACAGTATCTATCCGGATATTATCATCGGGAGAATGGACTTGTATGAGGCGGCAGCGGCGACTAACTCTCTGCAGTTTATTTTCTACGGCGTAGCGGTGACGTTGCCGGTGATATTGTTTTATTCAGCCTATGTGTTTTGGGTGTTTCGTGGCAAAGCCACCAACTTGAGCTATGAATAGAGCCGGGAGAAATGGCACTGCTTTGAGCTGCGGGAGCGGCGCCAAACCGAGTTAAGCTTTTCGGGACACGCTGAAAATACCTACCCCTAAACCGCGGCAGATATGATCCCCCTGCTCAATATGCTTGAAACTTTGCTTCAAATTCTGTGGAGCGGCTGTCCATCAGTGCTTTTATCGACCTGACTTCCTCCATATAACGCATTGCTGCAGCGCTAAGGGTGCGTCCGGCCAGGTAAATAAATCCCGCTTTCATTTGCAAAGGTACCGGCTCTGTCCGTATCAGCGTCAGGCTGCCGCTGTTCAACTCTGGTTCAACTTGCAGTATTGGCGCGCAAGCCACGGCATTGGACGAAAAGAGCACGCGCTTGGTCGCGGAAAATGTCGTCACTTCAGCTCGCGGGCCAAAGACACCTGTGTCTCGGTTGATTGACCCCGATGGCCCCGGATGGGTTATAAAGCTGGCCATTCTAGCGGGTACGCTGTTTGCAACCAGCGGATAAGAACGAACCTCGCTCAGGGCTACGTGGCTGCGGTTCGCGAGCGGGTGGTCTCTTCTGCAAACGTAAAAAAGTGGATCGTCAATCAACAGTTCAGTATCAAATCTGGGATCATCATCAATGCTGCCAATATCGGCAACGGCGATATCTGCGTTGCGCGTCAACAGACTATCCGGAATTTCACTCCAATCCATCTCCGAGATTTGATAGGACAGCTCAGGGTACTGCCCAATTAGCCGGGCCAGGGCTTCCGGTACCAGATACTCTCCTGGGTAAGGCCCTGTCGCTATGGAGAGCGACCCCAGTGTAAGCCCCAGCGTGGCCCCCACTTCTTGCTCCAGCTCACTGGACTTCACCAGCAACTGACGCGCTTTCTCCAGAAACACCAGCCCAGCCCCGGTTGACTCGACGCCTGTGCTCAAGCGGTCGAATAACTGGCCGCCGAGAATCGCTTCCAGACATTTGATACTCCGTGTTAACGCAGGTTGGCTGATACACAGTTCCACAGCTGCTTCACGAAAATTCCGGTGGCGCGCCAAAACTTCTGCGTGCTCAATTTGTCTCAGGGTAAACCTCATAACCAAAGGTTATCACTGGTTGATTAAAGATGCATTGGCAATATCGCTAGTCCTCGTTCTAAAGTGAGTCTCTTTTTTGCCAACAACATACTGAGTCGATGAAGTTTTTTGCTTGTTTTTTAATGGAAAGAATCTGCTGCGACTTTCAGTGTACTATTCGGTGAAGAGCAACTGCGCCTGGCGTTATTGTTTTAGACCCTAAAATTATAAAATGTATTTCTAGTTAAATCTTTTTACGTTCAGGAGAGCCGCATGTTAAGAAAAACACTAATAGCGCTTTATTCATTGGCTATATCGGCATTGGCGTTAAGCACTTCTGCCGTGGCAGCAGACAAACCGAATATTCTTGTTCTCTGGGGCGATGATATTGGCGTCTGGAATACCAGTGCCTACAATCGGGGTGGAATGGGCTATAAAACGCCCAATATTGACTCCATTGCGGATGAGGGCGCCTTATTCACAGATATGTATGCGCAACAGTCTTGCACTGCTGGCCGTGCGTCATTCATTCTGGGCCAGCAGCCGTTCCGCACAGGTTTGTTGACCATCGGCATGCCGGGCAGTGATCAAGGCATTCCCGACTGGGCACCCACTATTGCTGACCTGTTGAGAGAGCAGGGTTATGCGACCGGACAATTTGGCAAAAACCACTTAGGTGACCAGGACAAGCACCTGCCCACCAATCACGGTTTTGATGAATTTTTTGGCAACCTCTACCACCTGAACGCGGAAGAAGAGCCTGAAACATACTACTATCCGAAAGATCCGGAATTTCACAAAAAGTTCGGACCACGCGGTGTGATTCATTCATTTGCAGATGGCAAAATTGAAGACACTGGTCCCTTGTCTAGAAAGCGTATGGAAACGGTTGATTCCGAGTTCGGTGGGGCTGCTAAAAAGTTTATGGCCGCCGCAGTTGAAGCGGATAAGCCGTTCTTCGTATGGATGAACTTCACCCGTATGCACGTGTGGACACGCTTGCAGGAAAAATACCAGGGTATTACCGGGATCGGCCTCTATGCTGACGGTATGGTAGAGCTCGATGACATGGTAGGCAGTTTCCTTGAAGAGCTCAAAACTCTTGGCGTGGACGACAACACTATTGTCATTTTCTCGACCGATAATGGAGCGGAGAAATTTACCTGGCCCGATGGTGGCGCAACACCCTACTACGGAGAAAAGGGCACAACCTGGGAAGGCGGAATGAGAGTGCCACAAATGGTCAAATGGCCCGGCACCATCAAACCGCGCACTATAATTAACGATATTATGAGCCAGGAAGACTGGATGCCGACGTTGCTGGCCGCGGCTGGCGTTCCTGATGTGAAAGAAAAACTGGCATCAAAAGACGGTTATCAAGCTAACGGCAAGAAGTTCCGCGTGCACCTCGATGGCTACAACTTCAAGCCGTATTTCGAAGGCACTGAGGAAAAAGGACCCCGAAGGGAAATCATGTACTTTGCGGCCAGCGGCATGCTCAACGCGATACGGGTAGACGACTGGAAAGTCTCATTTGCTATCGAAAGAGGTGCGATCAACGAGGCGTATAGAGAAACGCCAGCGTGGCCAGTGATCACTAACCTGCGAGCTGACCCCTTTGAAAGCGCCTCACGCGATTCTGGTATGTATGTGCGGTGGTACGCTGACAACATGTGGTTGATGGTTCCTGCGCAAGGTTTTGTGCAAAAGTTCTTCAGCACGATCGAAGACTACCCGTTTCAGCCTGGCGGCTCTTTAAGTGCCAGCAATATTGGTTACGGCACGTTGGAAACGCAGAAAGCGATGGGTGGCCTGAAGACGTTGATGGATAGGTCGATTAGAAACTAGGTTCCCAGACAACAATAGTCCGTGTTTGATATTTCAATACGGACTTTTTTGTTTTAGTCCTGTTGAAAATCGCAGCCTAAATTAGTCGCCTTTGAGATGTTAGCGAGCCATTTCTGAAGCACCCTCCAAGCAAAGCGTTTAGACCGCGGCAATCGCACCTGATTTTACGATGACGTGAAGACCTGCTTTCGACTCAGGGAGGGCATGTCCGGAACATCTAAATTATTTTTTCAACCGAAAGATATTCTGCATAGAGCACGATCTATTCATTCAACTTATTTCACCAAGGAATAGCACATGAAGATTCTAAGACGTTTCCTTACGGTGTTAACGCTCAGCCTCACCTTTATATTTGCTGGCATGGCGATGGCTGAAACTACTGATCCGCTGCCATCCTGGAATGAGGGCAAATCAAAGCAGTCCATCATGGAGTTCATGGCGAAAGTGACGACAAAGGGATCTACTGATTACATACCCATTCCTGAGCGCATTGCCACCTTCGACAACGATGGTAACCTCTGGGCTGAACAGCCCATGTATTTCCAACTGTTCTTCGCTATCGACCGCGTTAACACTCTCGCTCCGCAACACCCGGAATGGAAAACGCAGGAGCCTTTCGCTTCACTGCTTAAAGGAGACGTCAATAACGCTTTGGCTGGCGGCATGAAATCGGTGGGCGAAATCATCATGGCGAGCCACGCGGGCATGAGCACAGACGAGTTTGAAGAGATCGTGACTGAATGGGTCGCCACCGCCCGGCATCCAGTCACCAAGCGACTCTATACGGAGATGGTTTATCAACCCATGCTGGAACTGCTTGACTACTTGCGCGCCAACGACTTCAAGACCTTCATTGTCTCCGGCGGCGGTATCGAGTTCATGCGCCCCTGGACGGAACACGTTTATGGCATACCACCTGAACAGGTTGTCGGTAGCAGCATCAAAGTCGAATTCGAGATGCGTGACGGAGCGCCGATCTTGATGCGCCAGCCCGGATTAAATTTTGTAGACGACAAGGAAGGCAAGCCCATAGGGATCAACTCACATATCGGCCGACGCCCTGTCATTGCATCCGGCAACTCGGACGGCGACTTGCAAATGCTGCAATACACTGCCGCGGGTGACGGTCCAAGCTTAATGCTCTATCTTCATCATACGGATGCAGAGCGAGAGTGGGCCTACGACCGAGACTCCCATATTGGCAAGCTCGACAAGGGCCTCGATGAAGCGAGGGAAAAAGGCTGGACCGTTATCGATATGAAGCAGGACTGGAAAGTCATTTACCCGCCGAGCGACAGTCAGTAATACTGAGTGTCGCTTGAGAACGTATATCGCGCATAAATAGCGTCATGCTCTACATACGCTTCTAACAACGAAATTCAGCAACCAGAGACTCAATGGATGCCAGCAGCATGAAGTCAGATTTAATCCTAAACAACAGGGCGACACCCCCGCAGTTTCGAGCATTCATCTTATCCTTCTTTCTTCTGTTCGTTTCTGCCTGCACAACGACATACCCAGTCAATCCGCCCCTCACGAAAATTGAACATGATGGCGACAGCTACACTATCCAGAACAGCAGGCGTGATATCGGCAACAGGAACGAGGCGCTGGTGCTACTGGCTTTCTCGGGGGGAGGAACCCGGGCCGCCGCTTTCTCCTATGGCGTATTAGAGGAGTTGTCTGAAACAAGCATAGGCGATGCAGATAATTCAAACTACATCTCGGATGAAATTGATGTCATTACCGCGGTCTCTGGCGGCAGCTTCACTGCGGCCTATTTCGGCTTGTACGGTGTCCGTATCTTTGAAGACTACGAACAGAAGTTTTTGCGCAGGAATGTACAGGAGTACGGTGACAACGCCCCCCGAACCAATCTGGTGAAGAGTGCCAAGGTGTAGCCTTCCATTTCGTCGAAGTGAACTTCAGCTCACATCCCGACTCGGAAGAGCAGGATTATCTAAAGCAGCTGCCCACTTCGTTTGTACTGAACGAAGAAGCGGTTGATCGCCTGATCGCAGCCGGAAGACGGGTGTTACGCAGCAATGAGGAATATCAGCAATTATTGGCTGGAGCAAACTGATACAGCGCGCGTCATGGCGGCACCTGCGGCGATCATGAGTACATCAAAAATCAAATGCCCGCTGTTCATTAATCATCTGCTCCGCTGGTTTGGATAACTGTTGCAACTTCCGCTCGGCCAACCCCGACAGTGTTAATCCCAGTAGCCTTACGCCAGTCTCAACCGGCAGTAACTGAGCCAGCAATTCCCGGCCCATGCCGCCAAACTGGGTTTTCTGTGTAAGGTAGTCGGTGCAGGATTTACTGCGCGTAATCTGGCGAAAATCTGCATACTTCACTTTCAGCGTCACCGTGCGACCCCTCACAGCGTTTTTTTCTATCCGCAGCCAGGTGCTATCGATAATGTGCTCCAAAGCATCGCGCAACTCGTCGTTGGCGGTAAGGTCTTCGCTGTAGGTTTGTTCACGCCCCACCGACTTACGAGTTCGGTTGGGTTTCACACTTCGATGGTCAACACCGCGCGCCGCATGGTAGAGGTACTCGGCAGACTTGCCGAAGTGCCCAGTCATAAAATCCATAGTCTTATCACGCAGGTCAGCGCCAACTTTAATCCCCAGCCCCTCCATACGCTCTGCCGTCTTTGGTCCCACGCCGTAGAACCTGCGTACCGGCAAAGTAGCAACAAAGTCGGCGCCTTCGTGCGGGCGGATAACAAAGATCCCATCAGGCTTGTTCTGGTCCGAGGCCACCTTAGCCAGAAACTTGTTGTAGCTCACGCCTGCGCTGGCGGTTAGGCCCGTTTCGTCGCGGATCGCGAGCCTGATCAGTTGCGCGATACCAACAGCACTGCCGACCCGCTGCTTGTCGTCAGTAACATCAAGGTAGGCTTCATCCAAGGAAAGCGGCTCCACCAGATCGCTGTAACGCGAGAATATCTGCCGAATCTGCTGGGATACAACGTGATAGACCTCAAAGCGTGGCGGCACAAACAACAGCGCCGGGCAACGTCTCGCAGCCGTGACTGAAGGCATGGCCGAGCGCACACCGAATTGCCGCGCCTCATAGCTTGCGGCCGCCACTACTCCGCGCTTGGCGGAGCCTCCCACCGCCACTGGCTTGCCGCGCAGCATGGGGTTATCGCGTTGTTCTACGCTGGCGAAGAAAGCGTCCATATCGACATGGATGATTTTCCGCGCTGGGTTTTCACTGGAGTCTGTCATAACGGAATAGTAAATTCAGTAGTTCGGGACGACAACACCTCGGGAAGACCCTGCAGCGTGATTCACTTGATGAGCGGATGGCCCCACACGACTCGTTGCTCCTCGCTAGGCACTGGACGGCGCGCCAAGCTGAACACTCACGTATTGCTGTGCGGGAAACAACGCCGGACCAAATTGGTTGTAGATGGCTACGTCCACTGCATCGCGACCATAGCCGATAGCCACATAACCCCCGGGCACTCCGTGCTGCGTCGCATCAAACGAGTACCACCGACCACCGACATACGCTTCGAACCAAGCGTGGAGATCCATAGGCTGCAGACCGTACAGATAGCCTACGACCATGCGGGCAGGAATGCTGAGGCTGCGACACAGGGCAATACCCAGATGGGACAGGTCCCGGCAAACACCCCACCGCCGTGCATTGACGTCAATGGCGGAAACATGAACGTCACCAGCATAGGGGTCGAATCGAATGTTGCCGCGCAACCAGGCCTCGATGGCAGCGACCTGATTGTAACCGGGGAACTGACCTGCGGTAATTTCGGTCGCCATCTGCCCAAACCGATCAGATTCACAAAAGCGGCTGGGTAGCAGATAGCAGAACATCGCGTCGGGCAAATTCTGTATTTCGACGAAAGGCGCATTGGGCGCCTGATCCAATGTATCGGGAATCATCACCTCCGCAGCAGTGTGCACCTCGAAGATGCCCGCCGGTGCGACCAGTCGCTGGCACAAATTGCCGTAACCGTCTGTGAATTCAATCACCGGCACACTGGGATTGAACCGGTACTGCTCGCTCGCAACCCACTGCTGTGCCCCACTGCGCGGGCGCAGCATCATAACCAAGGGTGTTGGCAGCTCAATTTCGAACACAAGATCACAGCTGGTATGTAACCACATTAATACTTTCCTTCCGAAACATCGCAGGAACAGTATGCACTACTAGGTGTTACGAACAGTCGTCTCGACCGGCATTTTCTCGCAGATCGCGCTCAGGGCTTCTCTTTCGCTTTGGCGAAGGCCGCCGCAAAGGCGCCTTCAGGGGCTCTGTCCCTGGAGCGTGACGATGCCGCCTTGCTCTCACCTGACCGGGATGAACGCTCATCGGGTCTGGCGCGGCTTGGTCGGGCACCCTCTTTGGAAGAACGATCCTGCGCGCTATCCGTCAGGCGCATACTGAGCGCTATGCGCTGCCTGGCGACATCGATCTCCATGACCTTTACCTTGATGATATCGCCTGCCTTGGCCGCCTCGCGGGGATCCTTGATGAACTTATCCGACATCGCTGAGATGTGCACCAACCCATCCTGATGCACGCCGATATCCACGAAGGCACCAAAACTGGTGACATTGGTCACGGTACCTTCAAGAATCATGTCGAGATTCAGATCGGTTATTTTCTCCACACCGTCCTGCAACCTGGCCGTCTTGAACTCTGGACGTGGGTCGCGACCGGGTTTTTCCAGCTCTCTCAGAATATCGGTCACGGTAGGCAGCCCGACGGACGCTGTCACATATTCAGCGGGCTTGATACTGCGCAAAAAGGTACTGTCACCAATCAGGCTGTGCACCTGTCGCTGGGTTGATGCGGCAATCGTCTCTACCACCGCATAGGATTCCGGGTGCACGGCGGAGGCATCGAGCGGGTTACTGCCATTCATAACCCGCAGAAAGCCCGCTGCCTGCTGATAGGTTTTCTCACCCATACCGCTCACCTTGAGCAGGGTTTTTCTGTCCAGAAATCGTCCCTTATCATCGCGCAGCGCCACAATATTGTCAGCAATGCGCTGACTCAACCCCGACACCCGGGTGAGTAACGGTGCAGAAGCGGTGTTCAGGTCGACACCGACGGCGTTCACACAGTCTTCTACTACCGCGTTCAGTTGCCGCCCCAGTTGTACCTGGCTGACATCGTGCTGGTACTGGCCTACGCCAATGGATTTCGGGTCGATCTTGACCAGCTCTGCCAGAGGATCCTGCAAGCGCCGGGCAATGGACACAGCACCGCGTATGGTGACATCCAGATCAGGAAACTCGCGCGCGGCAAATTCGGATGCTGAATAGATTGAGGCACCCGCCTCATTGACCATCACTTTGCGCACATCCAGCTCTGGGTGTGCGGCAAGCAAGTCACCGACAAATCGGTCGGTCTCGCGGCTGCCAGTCCCGTTGCCGATGCTAATCAAGCTGATACCGTGCTTTTTGATCATCGCCAAGAGCAGCGCAGCGGCTTCTCGCGTCTTGTTGTGTGGCGGCGTGGGGAAAATAGCGCCGTGATCCAGCACTTTCCCGGTGGCGTCCACTACCGCCACTTTGACACCGGTACGCAGACCGGGGTCGAGGCCAATAGTCGCTTTAGGGCCGGCCGGCGCTGCCAGCAGCAAGTCCTTGAGATTGCTACCAAAAACCTTGATCGCTTCCAGCTCGGCGCGCTCGCGCAACTGCGTGAGCAAGTCCGATTGCAGGTGTGTCAGCAGTTTGACGCGCCAGGTCCAGCGCACGACTTCTCGCAGCCATTTATCCGCCGCACGGCCCTTGTCCTGAATTTGCCAGCGGGAGGCGATCATTGCCTCACAGGGATGCGCGTCCAGCGGCGATTCCTCGGCCGACAATCGCAAATCGAGCATCAGCACACCTTCACTGCGACCGCGAAACATCGCTAATGCGCGGTGGGACGGTACGGTCTTGTAGGCTTCGGTATGCTCAAAGTAATCGCTGAACTTAGCGCCCTCCCGCTCTTTACCTGCCACCAGCCGTGCCGCCAACAAGCTCTGCGCCTGCAGAAAATCGCGCAAGCTGGCCAGCAGATCGGCATCTTCAGCAAAGCGCTCCATAAGGATTTGTTTGGCGCCATCGAGGGCTGCCTTGGCGTCGGCAAAACCCGCGTCCGCATCAAGGTAATCGGCAGAGGCGGTGTCCGGGTCCAGCGTTGGGTCCTGAAACAGCGCATCTGCCAGTGGTTCCAGACCTGCCTCGCGGGCAATCATCGCCTTGGTGCGACGTTTGAGCTTGTAAGGCAGATACAGATCTTCCAATCGACTCTTGGTATCGGCGCTGCGCATTGATTCTTCCAGTGCCGCCGTCAGTTTTCCCTGCTCTGACACACTGGCGATGATGGTTTCGCGGCGTTCTTCCATCTCGCGCAGATAGCGCAGCCGTTCTTCCAGTTGCCGCATCTGGGTATCATCCAGCCCGCCGGTAACCTCCTTGCGATAGCGCGAGATAAAAGGCACCGTGGCGCCCTCATCCAACAGGGCCACCGCCGCGATAACTTGTTTTTCGTGTACGGCGAGTTCTTCCGCCAAACGCATGGAAATGGATTGCTTCATGGAAGAAATTTCCTGGGACAATAACCGGGGGGCTTACTTTACTCGTGCTATCGAGGGATGGCGGTGGCATCCCCCAAAAGCAGCGATCATTGGATTAACGTCGAATAAGGCGGGCGGATCGAGCCGTGTGAAAACGGTAGGCTCGCACTAACATCGCCGCACAGCCGCTGTTAAGCGGCTGCAGCTTCCTGTTCTTCTTCAGCTTCAGCCGTATCGAATTCTGCAAGCTTGGCTTCCAGCTCTTTCACCTTGGCTTGCAACTCGGCGTTTTCGGCCTTGGATTTACTCAGGGATTTCTGCATCAACGCATTAGCGGAGGTTTTTTCTACTAACTTTTTCTTATTGGCGTCGAGATTCTTCTTCATCGCGGCCGCGTCGTACTGCTTCAGCGTCTTCACTTCAGCGCGCTCGTCGCCGAGATTCTTCTGCAGCTCCTTGATGCGCTTCTTCTGTGAGGCGACTTCTTCAGTCAGTTTGTCGCAGCGATTGGTGAGTTCCCGGCTGAGCTGCTCTACCCGCTTATTGGCAGATACTTCTGCCGAGTGGGCGGTCAATTGCGTCAGTTGCTTTGCGATAACAGCTTGCTGTTCGTCGTGCTTTTTGACGAGCTGTTCAATTTCAGCTGATTTTGTGTCTAGTTGTGTTTGGTATTGGTTTCTGAGGTTGTCTTCAAGTTCGATGATTTTTTCCAGTTTTTGTGCGGTTAGCATTCAGTCTGTCCTGCGAGGTTGTCAGTTAGGGAGGGTTATAAATACGGTTCGGTCAAAAAGTGAGCAATAGTATACCCTAAAATGCGTCGAGTTTGGAGCGTTCATTGATTATGGTAGATTAGTCAATTTGACGCCGGTAAAGCGCGAAACGAGGAGAGTGCGGCCTGCGCTCACCCGTCGGGACTAAAACAAGGCCCGGCGCTGCACGGAGCCGGTCGGACTCAAGATTACGGTACCGCACCCCTTCTCCGCGCGATCTCTGGCATGCCACATTTGCCCGGGCTATGATGGATTCACCGAGTCCGCCCGAATGCTTCTGGCATAGTCCAGACTCTACCTTTCAACGTATCCTGTGCTAGCCTCACAAGAATCAGCCTGGTACACACCATGACAGACAAAAAAGACCCCCGAAATAGCCGCGCTGCAAAAGAACTGGACGTATCCACCGCCGCTGCGGACGACTACCAACAATGGCAAGCACTGGCCGAAGCCTATGATCGCCTCACCGGCGGCGATACCTGGCGCGCAAAATCCGCATCCGCGCTCTATGATGACGCCAGTATCAATACCCGGCTGCAACGCCTGCGCACGCTGCGCCGGCGCGGTGACGATCAGGGGCTACTGTTCGCGCTCAACGAGGGCATCCACGGCAATATGGCCGGAATGGGTAATCCGAAACTGTATCAAAAGGCCCGGTCCGGTACCAAAATCCTGATCAGCGAGTACATCGACGAAATCTGTGACGCTCTTGCCTATCTTTCACCGCGACGCTTCAAAGGTATTTCCTGGGCAGACCGCATCGAATTCTTTCAGACCGCCAGTCACTGCTACGGCCGTTCAGCACTGATGTTGAGCGGCGGGGGTACGCTGGGATATTTTCACTTTGGGGTACTCAAAGCTCTGATTAAACAAAAACTGTGCCCGGTAGTAATTTCTGGTGCCAGTGCCGGATCCTTTGTCGCCGCTATTGTCGGCGCACGCAGTGACCAGGAATTCCTGGCATTGTTCGATGACAATTACCTCGCTCGCTCACTCACCGAAAACAGCGACAACCTCAAAATCGGCTTCGGCATGAGCAAGCAGATCGACATGAAGTCCATCAAGCGGGCGATGGCCAAACTGATACCGGACATGACCTTCAAGGAGGCCTACGAGAAAACCGGACGCAGTATCAACATCTCGATTTCGCCTGCGCAACCGCGACAGCAGTCACGCCTGCTCAATCATATCGCGTCACCCAATGTCACGTTGCGCTCAGCGGTGCTGGCCTCTACAGCGCTACCCGGCGTGTTCCAGCCCGTGCAGTTAGAGGCGCGCAATGTGAATGGTGAAATCAAGCCCTACCTGCCCTCGCGCCGGTGGATCGACGGGTCGTTTTCGCAGGATCTGCCAGCCAAACGTCTGGCGCGACTGTACGGCGTCAATCATTTTATCGTCTCGCAAGTCATGCCGGGGCTGGGCCGCGAGCCGCTTGGCAGGCCCGGGCTGCGCAAGATACTCTCAGATGCCTCGGTGGCGGCCACTAAGCAAATGCTGCGGGGATACCTCGATGTTTTTCAGCGTTACGGCAAGATCGGCCCGCAGCTGGGTACCGCCATGAATGCTGTCAACGCACTGCTGGAACAGCAGTATACCGGCGACATCAATATCTTCCCCGGCTATGGGCTGTCCAGCCTCGGCAAACTACTGAAAATGCTATCGGAAGACGAAATGGCTGAGCTGATCAAAGCGGGCGAACGGGCGACCTGGCCCAAAATCCCCATTATCGACACAACCACCCGGATTGGCCGCACCCTGGACACTATTCTGCACGCCTTTGAGGTCGATCAAGCGCACTGGCTGCGCACCGCACCGCAAACCGATGCGGCGCTGGCCGCGAAAGTGATGCGCAGTGCCAAAGGGCGCGGCGCGACAAAAGCCAAGCGCAGTAAGCGCGTTTCATCAATTATCGCCCGTAAAGCGGGAGGTAAAGCGCGGGGCAAGAAGGCCGCAGCCTGATCTAGGTCACCCCGGTGATTCTTGCGCCCGTCAATTGACAGGCGCGGTACTCAGACCCTCCTCGAGTCAGCCCTCACCAGCCGGCGGAATAAATTCCAATACCTGCTGGAATGTGGGCCGATTGGTAGAGCGGAACGTGTTATTGATAAGACCCGGAGCGAAGCCGGATCTGGCGCCTTCACGGAGCCACGTGGTTGGGTCGTCACCACGTTCTGCCGCAAGTATCTGGGCCACTTCATCAACGGTTTGCCACAGGGAGTCCCTGCAAGCTTCCAGCTCGCCGCCCCCGCAGTAACTCAAGTTGAATGGCCCTTCTACTGGCTTGCCCAGAAGCGTACGCAGGTCTTTGTCGACAAGACTCGCGCCAGAGGTGCTATTGAGGCTTACTCTGCTGTTAAGGGCGCCGATAGAACTGCCGAAAACCGGACGCATCACTGTCTCGGCCAGAGGCCTGAAAAGCGCATCCATGATGGTTGCGCCGGCTTCCTCATACATGCCGTCGTCGTCCGCATCCAGTCGCGGCGCGTCCATGGCTACCCAAGCGTCCATTATGTCGACGACCTGTCCCGCCAACGGGGTGGGAGCCTCAGAGCCCCGCAGCACTTCACTAATCACCGGCCATACCGGTGAGAGCACGTCTTCCGTAGCAGATCGGTTCATTACGCCCACCACGCCCGCCAGATCGACCTTGTCGGGAAACTGATCAAACAATTCGACCCGATGTATCGAGCCATAGAACTCTCCATCACCGTGCATGAAGCCTGGAGCCGATTGGTTGTTCCAGTTGAGCAGCCGCCCTGAAGGGCCTTCTGCTGCGTGCGGATGCTGAGCCTGAGTCAGGAAGCCCTGCCATTCATACTCCCCGGTACCCCAGGTGGGCAGGCGGCGGTCCAGGCCAGGTGCGCGCACCGGGAGATAGCCGGAGGAGAAAAAGGCGACATTGTCACGCGACATATAGCCCCAGTTAAACGTAAAGCCGAAGTTGTTGGCCGATTCCCAGAATTTTTCCGGCGTGGTCGCCTCACCCTCGGTCATAAGCTTGAGGGCCGCCAGATTCAGGCCATCGCGCCCGAACGTCGAGCGCTTGCGCGTGAGTGCTATAGGCATACCATTGGAGGTCGCTGTGCCAATCATCGGCCCGTGGACCGACACCGGATAACGCAGCGGAACGCCTTGCAATGTACCCGCATCGAACATCTCGAAAGCAATGCACTCGTCCTGGTAAATATAGTGATCAGATGCGCGGGTAGCCGGGGATTCGTCGGGGTTACACAGCTCTTCGGCGAAGACATCGCGTACATCGTGGCTGGCAGAGGTCAGGCTCCAGGCATAGTCCTTGGTGCGGCCTAGAAGGAGGTACATCGACAGCCCCGGCACGGCAGCGCCCTGCGCCTCAATGCCTGGCCCACTGAGGTGAATCTGCATGACGATCTCGGGATAGTAGTAGCCCAACTGCGGACCCATAACCGCCATATTTGTGTTGTTGGCCGACTGCGGCGCATCCACAATCAGGAAGTTCGATGCCCTGCGCTTGATCGGCGCTTCTGCGGCCGGAACCAGCACTGAATCACCCGCTCCGAAAGCTTGAGCAAGAGTGGCCGAAAAATACTCTACCAACTGCAAAGGTGACGGATCTTCCGCCAACGGGACACTCGTGTTGAACGTCATTGGCATCACCGGAGCGCGCGGATCAAGTGAAATGATCGATCCTGCGTCTATAACAGCTGAGCCTGTGACCGCGCCGCCTGTCATCGTGCCATAGTCAAAGCGGGCGCTAATAGTAGTCGGCGCTTCCGGGTCATTGAACAGCATGACGTCCTCCCATGCCATCTGGCCTGGCCCGTCGCCCAGTCCGTCGATTAACGTTGAGAGAAACTCAGCGTTTTGTGCCTCTGCACCACCACCGGCACCAAATATCGACCCGATAAACGCTGCTGTGGCAATCACATCGTTCACATTGATCGGATCGGGGTTATCGCCCTGTGTTTCAACGTAGGCGTTGTAACCGGCTGCATAGGCCTCTAAATCGGCAATAATCTCGCGGCCAAAGTCACCGTATTCTTCAATAATAAGTTCTACCTGATCAGTCACCAGCTGCTCGGTTGCCGCGCTAGGTATGAAAGTCTGGAAACTGGTCACCAACCCAAACGCATTGATACCGGGGACATCGGCGACCGCAACACGGGCCGGCCCACGGCCCAGGTCCACCAGTAAACCCCTGTCGCGAGCAGTTACCCAGCCGGCACCGAAAGACAAATCGTCCCGCGTTTCCCCGGTGATATGCGCAACACCGAATTCGTCATAGAGAATCGTTGTTCCAGGACGCCCAGTGGCCTCCTCCGTCGTTTCACCAATCGGCTGGAAGTCTTCCGGTAGAAAGAGCCTTTCGATATCCGCGTCGGTGACATTGCCGCGCAACGGTGTCAATCCGTCGTAAAGAGGCAGCTGATCCAACGAATTTACAGAGGTCGGTATTCCGCCAAAGTTGCCCGGCGGCAAGATATAATGGGCCCGATCCACTAGTGTCGGATCTACAGGATCTACAGGATCTACAGGATCTACAGGATCTACAGGATCTACAGGATCTACAGGATCTACAGGATCTACAGGATCTACAGGATCTACAGGATCTACAGGATCTACAGGATCAATGAAGGCGTTCGAGTTGTTGTTGTTACTACTGCCACAACCGCTGAGAACAAGAACCACAGCGAGTCCGGGCATCAGTAATTTTTTGGCGACAGAGAGTCCGTTATCAGGAGTACGTTTAAACATCGTGATTTCCTTGAAGCGCGTAAATAATAATTATGTTTGCTCCTCGAGCTTACTGGAAATGCTCCCAGAAAGGTACACAAAGTACTACTGCACCACTGCGAGGCGCACGCAGAATCGCTAATTCTCCGGGTCGGGATCGAGGATATCCTGTGTGCGCAGCTCAAAGTCGCTGGCATCGTGCCGTTCCAGCAACTGCTTGGACTTTTTACCAAAGGGCCGGTTCACCATCTGGCCGCGCCGCACAGCAGGGCGCTCAGCAACCTCGTCAATCCAGCGGATAAGGTGGGTGTAGGTGTGCGTCTCCAAAAACTCTGCCGCCTGATACGCCTGGTTGCGCACCACGGCGCCGTACCAGGGCCAGATCGCCATATCGGCGATGGTGTACTCGTCGCCGCAGATGTATTGCCGCTCGGCAAGGGTCTTGTCCAGCAGGTCCAGCTGGCGCTTGGCCTCCATGGCATAGCGGTCGATGGCATACTGGATCTTTACCGGCGCATAGGCGTAGAAATGGCCGAAACCGCCGCCCACTAGCGGCGTAGCGCCCATCTGCCAGAATAACCACGACAGGCACTCCGCGCGGGCTGCGCCCTCTTTTGGCACGAACTCACCGAATTTTTCCGCCAGATAGAGCAGTATGGCACCAGACTCAAACACACGAATGGGCTCACCGTTGCTGTGATCCATAAGGGCGGGAATCTTGGAATTAGGATTGGCGCTGACAAAACCGCTGCCAAACTGGGAACCATCACCAATATTCACCAGCCAGGCATCGTACTCGGCGCCACTATGCCCTTTGGCCAGCAATTCCTCCAGCATGACGGTGACCTTTACCCCATTGGGCGTGCCCAGCGAATACAACTGCAGTGGGTGCTTACCCACCTTCAGGGGCTCTTCTTTCTGCGCGCCAGCGGTGGGCCTATTGATGTTGCTAAACGCCTGCCCACTGCCCGGATTCCATTGCCAAACTTTCGGCGGCACATAAGTCGTGTCTTCTGACATGCGTGATAGCTCCTATAAAAACGGAATTGATAAAGTAAGTTAACGGGCAGCTGGAATACTGAGTTGCGCCACTATACATTGAAAACAAAGATTACATTCGGAGTGCGCTGCGTGCGATTTAAAGCTCGAATGCGCAACGCAGCAGTGTCCCCGCACAAGAACAGCGCCAATTTACTGCAGAAGTAGCGCCAGCAGAATTGCCGACGCACCCGCCAGTGGCAGCAACCGACTGACTACTCTCGCCCCCGTCATTACCTGACTAATCAGGTAAGCGCCCGCGGTTAGCAACAAGATGTACAATGCAAACTGACGGTACGTGCTTAATAACAACAAGACGCCAATACACTGCGCCGCACCAAGCAAATAGTCGGTGGTGCCGGCACTGCGAAATGCCCTCCACGCCATTAGCAAAAAAAGTGCCGCGACCACAATATAGCTTGCGACAATTGCCGTCATTGTCTGTGTCGTGATGACATTGACGAAATACGGCTTGCTGGCTTGTGAGCACTAGGCACCTTGGCGCATGAGCTCTTGAACAATGCCCGGCAGCGCATTGAAGTGATTGAAGGCCCAGCCATGATGGATCTCGCGGACAGGCATCTTGCGGTAGCCCTCGCTGAAAAGTGCAAAAGGCACGCCGGCGCGGCGCGCCGTCTCGGCATCGATCTCGCTGTCGCCGACATACAGTGTCTGGTCGCCGCCCAGTATCTCAATCGTGCGCAATAGCATGTCGGGTTCCGGCTTGCGGCTGTCCAGCATACCACCCGCGATAAAAGCATCGAAAGTCGACTCCAATCCCATGTGGCGAAGCACTGCCAGCGCCGGTCGTTCCGGCTTGTTGGTGCAGAGCCCGAGTGCGTAACCCGCGGCCTTCAGGGAGGTAAGCACATCCAGAACGCCGGGATAGAACACCGCCTTGTCGACGGCTGAATCGTATTGCTCGATAAATTCCTGATGCAACGCCGCGAAACGGCCAGGGGTCTCGGCAATGTCTCGGGCCGCCATCATCTTGCGCACAAAAACGGCGGAGCCTTCGCCAATAAAGTTACGGGTTTCTGCGAGGGTCAGTCCCGGCCTGCCCAGCGGCTCAAGCACCGCGGTAGCTACAGATTGAATATCAGGGGCGCTGTCGATCAGCGTACCGTCCAGGTCAAACACGATGTTCATTATTCGCTCAACTCAATCTCTGCCATGCGATCACCAGAAAACGAACCCGCATAGAGTTTCCCCTGATATTCGATAGCGACCGTGGCCGGGCCAAAAGGCCCACCTTTTTCGGAGCGAAAAAGCATTTCTATCGCCCCGGTCGCGGTATCCACAGCCAACAGTTCATAGACTGCACCGCAACTCCCCTGCGTCAAGCCGAAACAGGGTAACAACGTCAGCGGAGAGATATGCGAAGCCAACAGTAAACGCCCATCCGGCAACCAGGCAGAATTATCGATGTTGGGTACCACAATGGTGGCCAACAGCTGCTCTGTGGCCACATCGTATTGGCTCAGCTCACCCTCGATGTAGTTGTTCACCCAGATACTGTTGCCATCCGCGGCCACCTCGATGCCATTCGGCAGCTTTGCCGCCGTGTTGGCCATCACATGCATGCCGGAATCCGGGCTCCACCGCCACACATAGCCCTCACTGAAACCCAATGCAGACTTGATTTGTGCAAGCATTGGGTTCTCCCGATCGTACATGTGTGTCACCGCAAAGCCACCGCCTGGCAGGGCCGCCACATCATTGAGCACAGCATTCTCGGGAAACATCACACAACCGCGCCAGGCCAGAGTTGGCGCTGTCATGCCGTCACCGGCAGGCTGCACTTCATAGAACAGCACATGCTCGCGACTCGCGTGATTTACCACCAACAACTGCAATACCTCGCCGCGCAGCGAAAGATGTATACCGTGCGGTGACAACTGATCCGGTAGCGGGCAATCTGGCTCGCCCCAGTTCTGATCGTTCGCGCCTATCGTCATATTGCCACTCTGCACGAGGCGGATGAATTTACGATCTGCCAAAGGCTGGAACCAGGTGAGGGCGCCCGGCAAGAGCCCACCATCGCCATACTCACCGATCAGTATGCCGCCGGCATCAGGCAGGGCCTCCATATCCTCCGGCATCTGCACGCCGCAGATGGGTGTAACGTCGCCGTGTGGTTCACAACTCATGTTGACGTCACTGCAAGCGCTCAACGCTAAAAGCGCCAGAGCGATGATGGAACGTTGGAACAATAAAAACATGCGCGATACTCTCGAGTCGTATGAGTGCTCTCAAGTATAGCCTTGATTAGTTCAGCGCCCGGCCAGGCGATCGAAATCAGCAGCAGGCAGCGACTCGTTAGTAAGATCTAGCTCTAGTGGCCATCATTTTAGCTTGAGATCGGCGCTCCCAAGCAACCTGTATAAAACGCAACGGGTCGGTTATGCTTGCGACCAACATAAAACGCCCTGCGCGGAGCCGAGAATGAAAAAAACAGGCCAATGGATTATTGGTTTCCTTACAGTGGTCGCCCTGATAGGCCTTTTGGGCTATGTGAATCGCGAGGCAATCGCGCTTCAGGCGGTCAGTTTGTATATGGACCAGCGAATGAAGATAGAGCCTTTTCAGGAGATTGCGTGGGAGACAGGCGCTGATCCTGAAGGCCGCGCACCGGGAGACCGGCCACCCAATATCATCCTGATTCTGGCCGATGATCTGGGCTTCAATGACCTGAGCTTCGCCGGTGGCGGCGTGGCGGGCGGCACTGTGCCGACACCCAATATCGATTCTATCGCCGCCGAGGGCGTCACCTTCACCAATGGCTACGCGGCCAACGCCACGTGTGCGCCGTCGCGCGCAGCGATTATGTCGGGCCGCTACGGCACACGCTTTGGCTTTGAGTTCACACCGACACCTCCGGGCATGATGCAACTGGCAGCGATGGCCCCTCTGGCGCCTGGACGCCTGCGCGAAACCATCAGCTATCCGGATGTCGGGATCAGTGATTTTGACGAGATGGGTATGCCCGCCTCTGAAATCTCCATCGCTGAACTGCTCGCCGATCAGGACTACCACACCACTCATATCGGCAAATGGCACATCGGCAATAGCAACGGTATGGCACCGCTTGATCAGGGGTTTGACGAAAGTCTGCAGATGATAAGCGGACTCTACCTTCCCGTGAACCACCCCGACGTGGTCAACTCCAAACAGGATTTTGACCCGATAGACCGCTTCCTGTGGGCAGCCATGCGCTTCGCGAACTCGTGGAATGGCGGGCAGCCGTTCGCGCCCGATCGCTACCTCACGGATTACTATACTGAGCAGGCCGTGCAGGTGATTGAGGCAAACAAGGATCGACCCTTCTTCCTCTACCTGGCGCACTGGGCGCCACACACACCCTTGCAGGCGTTGCGCGACGACTATGACGCGCTGCCCCATATTCAAAACCACCGGGAGCGTGTCTATGCCGCGATGATCCGCAGTCTCGATCGCGGCGTGGGACAAGTGCTTGAGGCTCTAAAACGCAACGGCCTGGAGGAGAACACACTGGTGCTCTTTACCTCCGACAATGGCGGTGCAGGCTATGTCGGCCTGCCAGACATTAACAGTCCCTTGCGCGGTTGGAAGATCACCTTGTTTGAAGGCGGCATTCATGTGCCATATTTTGCCAAATGGCCGGCCCGCATTGCGCCGGGAACAGTCGTCACCAGCCCTGTTCATCATTTCGATCTTTACGCCACAGCTGCAGCTGCCGGCGGTGCGCCGCTGCCCACGGATCGCGTGATAGACGGCGTCGATCTCATACCCTATGCGACGGGAGAGAATACAGGAGTGCCACATAAAGCCCTGTTCTGGCGCAGTGGCACCTCGCAATCGGCACTGGTAGAGGGCTGGAAACTCAACATTAGCGATCCGCCCGGTCGCGCGTGGCTATTTAACTTGCGACAGGACCCCAACGAGCAAAACGATCTGGCGGCAAGCCGCCCGGAAAAACTCGCTGAGTTGCAGGCGGCGCTTGCAGCACACAATGCAGAGCAGGCCCCATCGGCCTGGCCTGCGCAGATCTCGGTGCCGGTCAACATCGACAAGGACCTGAGTCTGCCCGATGCACCGGACGACGCATACATTTACTGGTCAAACTAGGAGCCTGCCGGACTTAGGATAATGCTGCTGCGGCGGGTAACAGCCGCCTTCAGGCGTTGCGAATGGTGACGCCGCCGTCCACCAGCAACGTGGCACCAGTGATAAAACTGGCAGCGGGCAGCACCAGACTCAAGGTCGCATGGGCGACCTCCTCCGGTTCTGCGTATCGTCGCAGCACCGTGCGGCGATTGGCGAAAGTTTGCTTGGCTTCTTCAGGAATCAGCTCAGTGATGCCGGTGCGAACAGGACCGGGACACACGCAATTCACTGTTATGCCCTCTTTCCCCAGATCAACTGCCATGGCCCGGGTCAGGCCCAGCGAGGCGTGCTTGGCGACGACATAAGCACTGTTGAAACGGGTAGCGCCGTGCGCTTCAGTCGACGCTACCTTCACAATTCGCGGGTGGGCCGATTGACGCAAATACGGCAGGGCCGCGCGGATCGCCCAAGCCTGCGCCGTGACCATAACCGACAGCGAGGTATCCCATGCGTTGGGGTAGGCGTCAGAATCAATCTCGGCGAGCAGCGCAAAGCCGGCATTGTTCACCAGGATATCGATGCCACCGAAATGGGCGGCAATCTGTTCAATAGCAGACCCGACGGCCTGTCGATCCGATAGATCAACGGTGAGGGGCAGCACGTCGACGCCGACACTTTGCACTTCATCGGCCACCGACTGCAATGCATCTGCGTTGATGTCGATGATCGCCAGCCGCGCGCCCTCGTCGGCAAACAGGTGCGCGGTGGCACGCCCCATGCCGCTAGCGGCGCCCGTAATAATGGCGACACTACCAGCGATGGAGCGGCTCAGTTTAGATAAACGCGCCACAGATTAAGCGGCGCGTTGTGGCTGGACCAGCGGTTGCGGTTGCGGACCACGCACCAACTTGCCCGGCATAGCACCGGTATCGGTGCCATCCTCGCGAATAACCTCGCCACTACAGATCGTCACCCGGTATCCGTCTACCCGTTGCACTAACCTGCGCGCCTGCGCCGGCAAATCATAGACCATTTCAGGAGGATGCAGGGTCAGCTTGTCGTAGTCGATTACGTTAATGTCCGCTTTCATGCCCGGCGCAATCAGACCGCGATCAAACATTCCGTAAAAGTTAGCGGTGCGCTGGGTCTGGTTGTGCACGAGTTGCTCGATTGGAATCTTCGCGCCACGGCTGCGATCCCGGGCCCAGTGCGTCAGCAGGTAACTGGGCATACTGGCATCGCAAATCAGGCCGCAATGAGCTCCGCCGTCGGAGAGTCCGAAAACGGCATGCGGGTGCAGCATCATTTCTCGAAGCGCCTCGAAATTGCCGTCGGCGTAACCCAGCAGCGGCATGTAAAGAAACCCTTTGCCGTTGTTTTCCAGCATCGTGTCGTAGGCAAACTCAGCCTCGCTGCAACCCTTGAGCTGGGACTGCGCACGCACACTCTTTTCCGGGCAAGGTTCGTAGTCAATGGGGTCGCCAAGGGGAAACATATTATCCCAGGCGCTCAGCGTTGCGGCAAAAACTTCCGGCAACCCAGTGAGATCGGGTGGGTTATCAATGATCTCCCGGCGCAGTGCCGGCTCTTGCAACGCGGCCACACGCTCGGCCAAAGGAAGCTGTGCAACCTTCTGGTAGCCGGCGTGCAGCAGGAAGGGATGGCCGGAGCTTTCGAGACTGAACAGCACGCCAGCGGGGCGCTGCGCAACCTGTGGAGTCAATGTACCACCCGCAGCTCGATCTTCATCCACCGCTGCAAGCAGGCGCTGCCACTGCTGCGGATCGCCATTGTTCTGTAAGCAGGCAAAGGTCACCGGGCGACCCGTCTCTCGACCGATCTGGCGCATCCATTCCAGCTCATCCTCTTCCGGCGCGAGGTCACTGGCCACTTCAAACACGCCGTACCCCACTTCGCCCAACACGCGGCCGATGCCGATCACTTCTTGCCGATCTGCGGTCGTACCCGGGGCCAATTCGCCGTCCTTGGCGCGGTGCAGGATCGTTCGCGTGGTAGAAAAACCCAGAGCACCTGCCTCCAAGCCTTCCTTCACAATAGCGGCCATCGCCTCAACCTCTGCGGCGCTGGCCTTTTCATTCTGCGCCCCGCGATCACCCATTACATAGGTGCGCACTGCGCCGTGCGGCACCTGCGCGGCAAAATCGATGGCATGGGGGATCTTCTCGATGGCATCCAGATACTGCGGGAAGGTTTCCCACTCCCACTTGATACCTGCTGCCAGCGCACTGCCGGGAATATCCTCCACGCCCTCCATCAACTGAATCAGGTAGTCCTCTTTACCTGGCACTACCGGAGCGAACCCCACGCCACAGTTGCCCATTACGACCGTTGTGACACCGTTCCAACTAGAGGGGGTAAGCATTGGATCCCAGCATACCTGCCCGTCGTAATGGGTGTGGATGTCTACCCAGCCGGGCGTGACCAGCAGGCCGGTGGCATCGATCTCACGCTTCGCCGGGCCACCAACATCCGCGCCGACCGCGACAATACATCCCGCTGTTATAGCTACATCACTCACTCGGCTGGCGGCGCCGCTGCCATCTATCAGTATTCCGTTTCGAATCACAATGTCATACATAGGCCTATCTCCTTTTATTATGGTGATATCGGCGATACTCTGCAGGACGTGACGCATCGCAGCTTTGGTTCGGGTTGCCTGAACATCATACGTCCAAATTCGGGGCTTGTGGGGGTATTTTCTCGCGCAGCCAACAGAGAAGGGCTGCGAACTGGTCGCAGGGAGAACCTATCCCTCGGCGCCTTCAACTGGTTCCTGCAGATCCCGGATCGCCTGCTCGAGCAACTGCCTGTCTACCACGGTCTGCTTCGATTCCAGTATAAATTCGAGTTCGCGGCGAGCCTTGTAGGACTGGCCGATCAGGGCAAGCGTACCCGCCAGATGGTAGCGGATGACGGCATCATCCGGCGACTTGTGTACGGCCTTTTCCAACAGGGCCAGACCTTGGTGCGGGCTTTCTCCCTGCGCCAATATCCAACCATAGGTATCCAGTACATTGGGATTATCAGGCATCAACTCCAGCGCTCGCTTAGCATGTGCTAAGGCGCGTGAATCCGCTGTCTGACTGTAAAGCCACGCCAGATTATTATGCAGTATGGCATTGTCTGGCTGGTACTTTAGTGCCTGCAGGTATTCGCGCTCTGCCAAGTCCAGCTCCGCCCTCTGCATCATTGAGGTGGCTAGCATTATCCGCACAGACACGTCACTGGAATGTGTGCTCAACCAGTTGCGCAGGACTATGTCGGCCTTCGAGGTATTGCCGATATGCCGATAGGCCGCCTGCAGCTTCACCATCGGCCCGCGCGCTGAGCTCTTGTCAACGGCCAATTCGTAAGCCGCAATAGCGGATTGCGGCTGCTGCAGGGCCATAGAGACTTCTCCGGCCAGCACATAGCCTTCGGCGCTCTGCGGATGCGCAGTCTGTAGTTCGTTGGCAATAGCCAGTGCAGTATCGAGATCGCCCTCTGCCAGTAACATCGCCGCGTGCAACACATTGATGTCGATACGGTTAGGCGCCAGTTGCAACGCTTTGTCCAGCGATTCACGGGCGCCTCTAGGCTCCTGTTCCTGCAGTTGTAGCTTCGCCATCTCCAAATGTGCGTCGGCTGACTCTGGTGTCTGCAGCACAAGATCGCGCAAGGTTTGCCGCGCCGCATCCGTCTGGTCGTCTAATAGCTGCGCACGGCCCAGTACTAGCCGCACGCGGGGGTCATAAGGTGCCAGCGTCGCAGCTTGCTGCGCGGCACCCAGGGCTGCAGATTCGTGACCCATGCGGCCGTAGATGCCAGCCAGTTCCAGCAGCAGAGGCAAAGACTCCGCATTAACTTTGCTTGCCTCCTCCAGCAGGGACAGCGCCGCCACTGCCTGACCCTGATCAAGAGCAATCTGCGCCAGTGCAATAACAGAGGGTAAATGACCGGGCTTCTCCAACAGCACAGAGTTGAAGCGGTCCCGGGCTGTTCCAAGATTGCCGCTCTCCAACGCGAGTCGCGCGAGATTGTAGCGGGCCAGAATATTATTCGGAGCAATCTCAAGACTCTTCTCATAAAACGCACGAGCGCCCTCGCTGTCGCCCCCGGCCTCACTCACTGCGGCCATTAACACCTGCGGCCGAGGATCCTGCGGGTATTTCTCTGCCAGGCGAGATGCTGTCGCGAGCGTCTTCTCGTAATCGCCCAAATGATAGTAAAGACGGGCCAGCAAAAATCCAGCTCGCGAATAGTCCGGATCTGCGGCAACCCCCGCCTCCAACTCCAGCAGTGCACCGCTGACATCCGCAGTGGCCAGCAAAGTGGTAGCACGCTGGGTTCTCATTGAGGCAGAATTAGGGGCAATTGAGATGGCTTTGCTGAACAGCGGGTCGGCTTTTTCCAGTTCGCCCGCCTGCAGGTAGGCATTGCCGAGCATAGAGACCAGTTCCATATCCTCCGGCGATTTATCCAGCGCTCGCTGCAACACTTCGATACCGCGCGGCACCTCTTCTTTGCGCAACAATACAATGGCCAGTAATTTACTGCCTGCAGGATCGCCCGGCAGCAATACCTGATGGGCATTGAGATACTGCAGCGCTTCCTCATAATTGCCCTTGGTTAGCATGATCCACCCCATCAGCAGTAAACTGGACGTATCATCAGGTGATCGACTCAGAGCAATGGAAAGCGCGTCCTCTGCGGCCTCAATATCATTGTTCGCCGTCAGTTCTTTCTGCGCCACCAGCAGTAACAAGCCAGGATGCCTGGGATTAGCGTCCATCAATCGACTGATGTCGGCATTGGCCTGCTCAAAATTTTCTTGCACCAATAAAGACTGCAACCGCGCCAATTGCGCCGGCAGGTCTCCCTCGACAATGCGCAGTGCCTGCTCAAAATCTACTTGCGCGCCGGCAGCATCGTGCACAGAGATGGCTATCTCACCTTTAAGCATCCAGCCCAGATAACTATCCGGTTCCAGCTTGAGGCCCTCCTCGAGATGCCGCTGCGCCTCCTCAACATTCTGCAGTGCAAACGCGGTAGTGGCCAAACCAATCCGGGCTTCAGAACTGTCAGGCGTGAGACGCAGTGCTTCCTCAAAAGCTTCTCGTGCTTCGCTGAGCCGGCCGAGCCCCAGACGTGCCCGGCCACGAAGGACCAGCACGGTAGGATCCTCTGCAGTCGGCGCCATAAAGGCCAGTCTCGCCAGAGCTTTTTCAAACTGGCGATCCATGAGCAGTGCGCTTACCCACCGATCATTGAACTCGCGCCCGCTCACACCGAGTTCTTGCACACGCTTCAGTTGCGCAAGCGCGTCGGCCCCATTGCGCTGCAAAAAATAAAGCTCAGAGAGTAACCAGCGGGCATCAATGCTGTTGGGTTCTTTCAGAACCGTCGCCTGCAACTCTGCTATCGCGGACTCCAGATCTCCTTTTTCCTTGTAGAGGAGCGCCTGTTCGATATGCTCCAATTCACTGGATTCTGGCTGAAAAACATAAAAGCCAAAACCAATAACGACCAGACCAACAACGCCTCCCAACGCAATAAGCGCGCGACGCCACTTATTGCGGAAAGGCTGGTGACTTCTCCTGCGTCTCCCACGCCGCGATCGCGAGCTGCGATACCCTCTGTGATTTGGTGTTTTTATCGTGTTTTCCATTCAATCTGTTGATGACTTAATTTTACCCTGCCTACCGCCACGTCATCGCCTTCAGTGGCTACAACTTCGCGCGCTGGCACCGCGCTGCCCTGTATTCAAAAGCCGAAACGAGCGGCAATCATCTGGCTATAAGATTCAAAGTCGGCGGGCTTGAGAATCCAGAAAATCGCACTGGCGTCCAGGGGCGGCAATGTCTCGACACTGCCGGGAAGAGCCTCTTTAACAGTGTCACCACCCTCGGCCCCTTTCCGCTTCTGACTTACATCGCTGATAACCTCGTCATAGTAAGAAAAGTCTTCGTTGCTGCCAGCGGCCACAGTATTTTTGTTGGTATTACTCACGATGGGCACATGTGACCAAAGCAGCAGGTTGCCGCGCAGACAAGCCGACTTGCTCAAGTTGGTGAGCGCGATCTGAACCGCATCTTGGGGGGGTATGCCCAAATCCCGGGTAACTATGTCGAATTTGGCGCCTGCGGTAATCAAATCTCCCGATTCCGCGCTCAAACTAACACCGTCAGCTTCCATAACGTAGCTGGCGTGGGCCGAAATACTGACCTGCCACATAACCGCGGCAATTAACGCAGCAATTACCGCAGGGACTATTTGGCGATATCTCATCGTGTACCCTCACAGGGTTGAAATGCTTGTATGGCGGCTCAGGCCAAGCAGCGGGACTCCTTTAACCGATGTAAAGTAGCAAACAATCAGTACTCGCCAAACACATTAAGGCCGGTTTATAGATACGCTTGGCACTTTTGCGCAACGGACCGTCGTTTACTAAATATCGTCCGCGTCACAGGGTCCAGCACACCGGTTCTCGGCAACGCCGGTGGTATAAAACCTACTCAGGCTGTCGCCGATATTGCGCAGTTCTGTGGCGCGGCCATGCGGATCTCGCATCTCATCGCCCCAGTGTGGAATATTGGTGATTGGAGGGTCCGGGTTACCAAAATCCACCTCAATCATCGCCGATCCGGTATGTTCACCGCTGACCACATCAAGACCCCATACGTCGCGGATCAGGGGCGCCAGGTTCACAACGCCACCGACAGTGCGCGCCATAATATGCGCGCCGAGGTTGGTGACCTGATGATCGGACTTGGAAACCTGAATTAATACTTCGTGCGGGGGAGTGCCGGGCAACAAATTGCTGCGGATATATTTCGAATAGCCCGTTGGCTCTGCGCGGTCCCACAAGCCCTGCAACAACGCCAGATTCAACTGCATATCCAGCGCGTTCCAGTTGTAGGTCGCATAAATAGCTGTCGCATAAGGGTCGAAGTTGACACTCCGATTGAGCAACAGATTATAGGACTGCCCAGGCACCGCCAGCAGACCCCTTTGGATATCGGTGGTTAGAGCCATCAGGCTGGCACCCAGAATTCCGCCTTGGCTGCCGCCAAAATAATAGCGCTTTGAACCGTCGATGGCCGCGCCACCGCAATGGGTGTTCAGGGCCTCGTTCAATGGCGTGGCGGGGCCGCCATCGGCCGCAACTGACAAGGTGCGCATCGCCACCAGGAAGTTCAACAGGCCTTGGTGCATACGCTCCGGAACGGCGCGGAAGGTGGCGATGTCACCGGTCAGCGCTGCCGCTACGGTGACCACGTCATCAAACGCAAAGCCTTTAAAGTCGAGACCGAATGCGGCAAAGTTCTGGGCGGCGGCAATCGGCTGAAAACCGAGCACCTGCTCTTTTGCGCCCAGCTGTCCGTGGCCGAACGCGACCAACGACGCCGCTTCAGTTTGTGCGCTCATGGGGATGACCAGCGCTGCAGCATACGGATACGTGCCATTTTGTTGTGGCCGGCCGTCCTCGCCCAGGTTGAGCAGGCCGCCTGCTTCACCTTTGGTCATATACAATGGCATGTCGAAGGTCACTTCGAGCCGGCAGGCCATGCCATCAATCAACGACTCATTCTTTACGGCAATAGCGTAAGGGACTCCCTCGGGCGAACTCGCCAGTGCGTCGTCACGCATGTGCACCATCGCCTGCGTATTGTTTTCACGACTAGCAGTGGTGAAATCCCACGCAATCTGTAAATCGCCGCGCGCAATACCCCGTGCCTCAAGTGTGTTGAACAGCTCTTCAAAGTGAGCGCGTCGGGACTCGATAATCGGGTCATCCGACAGCGTGCCATCGCGCAGCGCCTTAAATCCCGGTGATGGTTCAAGCGCCATACCGTCAGTGTCGATGACATTGCGAATAGCCACAATGTAACGGGTGGCATCCTCTGGCCGAATGGCTGGGCGCAGCATCAAGGCCTGCTCCTGTTGCAGTTCGTCGATATCGCGGTCAATGTCGAATTTTGGCAGTCGCTCCATATCGCCAACGCGCAGTTTGGCCTGCACCACATATTCATCACGGTCCACCCAGTGCGCCAGTCGCTCTCCCGTTGTGACATTGATGATGACGGTGGGCGACTCCGGGAGCAGGGAGGCAGCAATGGTGTCTGGCGTCGCCAGACCCGTCACTGTCGCACCCGGCATATGCGTCATCGCAGCGATGCCCGGCGAAAATCCATCCATCTCATTGAACGGAGCGGTGCCGGACTGCTTACCTGCAACGCTACGGGGCATGATGACCTGCGGCAAGGCCAGGCGCAGCCCGGTAACCGTGCTGGAATCCTCCACCGACCAGTAATTATTGGGGTACGGAAAACCGCAGTAGCTGGGGGTCAATGGGTCGCAGTCCAGCGGAGGCGCCGGAACCACCACGTCCTCCTTGGGTCCCGGATTCGGTGCGGGCTCAATCACCGGGGCGACCTGCAAGACATCATTGGAATTATTGCCGTTGGAGCAACCCGTAGCGACTATAAGCACGCACGCGACGAGCAGCGAGAAAAGCTGAGCATTCATATTATTATCCACTTTAGTAACTCAACTCTTAATACTAGATGGGGCATTCAGAACGGTCAATCCGCTCCCAAGGGGGGATGCCACCTCACCGCCGTGAACCGCCTTCAGTCGTGCTTCGGGCACAGTCACATAGTTACCAGAAACTAGCGGTCCTGGACACCTCAATTGCCGCCCTGCAAGCCTTTGATGGGGCAGGCCTCATCCAGCACCGCAGCACCCGCCGCCGACACCGGCTCTACTAATGCGATGCTCCCTATTATTTTTTTATCTAAAGAACGCTAGAATTGTTTGCCTGCCAAGCGCCAGCCTCAATCCCCCCGACAAAAAGCCGCAAGGTCACGCGCGGTATCGCGGCTGATATCCGGACAACACATCGGAAAGATCTCAGTGCCATGGATGGTGCCCATGACCTGCCGGCACCGCGCAGCAACACCATTTTTTAACAGTAAACGATAGAAGTTGACGCCCTCATCACGCAGCGGGTCGCACTCGTTTACGCTGATAACGGTCGGCGGCAGGCCCGTCACATCCTCGTCTTCCGCAAATCCTGGCCACGCAAGCGGGTTGCGCTTGTGCAGTTCATCGATGCCGTATGCCATGGCGCCGTTGTTATTGTGCAGATCCAGCAGCAGACCGTTGTTCTCGGTGGAGGATGGGTTCTGTGGCAGCGGCCAGATGCCAGCGATATAAGGGCACAACGCATACAGACCCTTGATCAAGTGCAGAGCGCCGTCACGCTTTAGACGTATACCCGTGGCCAGCGTCAGGTTGCCGCCGCCGCTCTCACCGGCAACGATAATTCTCGATGCATCAATGCGCAGCGCTTGCGCCTCACTGGCCAGCCATTTGATGCCTGCCACGCAATCATTCAATCCCGCCGGGTAAGGGGCAACTTCCGGTGCGGAGGATGGGGTTAGCGCATTGCGGAAATCGACCATGGCTACCGCTACGCCGCACGCGCCAATAATCTTACCCCAGGCTCGATAGTTACCATCGAAGCAGGACAGAGACTGCATACCGCCGCCGTGAATGTAGTAAACACAGGGCAGTGGCTCTGAGGATTGCGGACGAATAAACTGCACCTTGATGGTGTTGCCATCCGGTTCGGAAGTGAAACTGAGAGTACTGATTTCGAGCCCGGTGGAGGGCGCTATCTCGGGCGTGTCGCACAGCTCCATAAAACCTCGAAACGCTTTCGCCATCGCTTGCGCTTTCGGATTATTGGCTTTCTCCAGCATTTCTTCACGGCTGGCCACATCGACACCCTGTGGGAGGTTCATCGCCCCCATAAGGGCCTTGATACGGGGGTCAATACGGGGGTCGTCATTCATGTTGCGCGCAGTCATGGGTTATCCGGTTCAGGCTATAAGTTCAGGTTCAGGTTCGCCGCTCAAAATACACCGGCAGCCCATCGTGCGGCTTGGAGATCGGGGATTGCTGGACTAGCATCTCATAGCCCTCGGGCACCGACCAGCGATAGCGGCGCAGCATCTCAAACATCACCAGCTTTATCTGCATGATGGCAAAGTGCAAGCCAATACACATGTGCGCACCGCCGCTGAACGGCACCCAACAATACGCATGCCGCTTGTGCTCCGCGCGCTCGTCACTGAATCGTTCGGGGTCAAATGTATTGGGCGCTGACCAGTACTCTTCCATGTAATGCGTATGTATTGGATAGGTGATCACTATGGCATCGGCGGGCATTTGCAAACCTTCAAACTCAAACGGTGCGACGCTGTATTTGGGCAGTGTGGACAGCGGCGGGTACATGCGCAGCGCTTCCTTCATCACCCATTCCGTCTCCACCAGGCGATCGAGATCCTCATAACGCAGGTGCTCGACGCCAAGCGCATCAACTTCCTCAAGCAGCCTCTGCTGCCACTTGGGGTAGCGTGCCAGCGCATAGGTCATGCTGGTGAGAGTGCTGGTGGTGGTGTCGTGTGCTGCCATCATCAGGAAATTCATGTGGTCGATGACTTCCTGGTCTGTATAACGATGGCCATCCTCATCGGTGGCGTTGCACAGCAGTGAGAACATGTCAGTGCCTTCGCGTGACCGTTTCTCGGGCAGTTGCTTGCGCAAATACTCGCACATGTACTCGCGCGCTCGAATACCGCGCCACAGGATGGTGCCGGGGATCGCCAGCGGGACCTTGGGCATGGAAGCGGCCACAGTCGCCTCGAACGCGTCATTGAGCTTGGTAGCTTCATCCCCGAGATCCATGCCGAGAAAAACCGAAGCAGCCAGATCCAGCGTCATCTGCTTGAAAGCGGGAAATGCTTGCAGTGGCTGCCCGGGAACCACCGGCCACGCGCCGACCGCCTGTTGCACCTGCGGCTCCATCTTCACGAGGTAGCGCTGCATCGCGGCACTTTTAAAACCCGCTTGCATCAGGCGGCGGTGGTAGCGGTGATCGTCGCCATCCCGCAGCATCAACCCGTTGGGGAAGATACGACCGATAATCTGGTCCCACGCTTTCTTGTTGGAAAAGACCTGGCCTTCGTTTATCAGGGCGAGGCGGTGCGCGTCAGCGCCAAACAGGTGAACAAATGTCCTGCGCGCCATTTTCTGCATGACCGCATTCCCGAAGCGAGCTTGCAACTCCTGCGCGTGCTCTCGCGGATAGGTATAGCTTTTAATCACCAGGCGCAGAGTCTCGAAGAAACCCACCCGGATGGGCTGCAATCTCTCTTTGGCGCCCGCCTGCACTATCGTATCGGTCATCGTGTTTCCCTTGTTCGAGTTCGCCGGCGCAAGCGCCATGACTGCCGCTATAGTCAGCCGGCTAGCTTACGGCCTACCCTATTGCCTTTCTTGCCGGCGAGCTTACCGGCGAACACGTCAATCCAGGACAATCTGCGGGCACGCTGCATTGACAACACCAGGTGCGGACCAACCATCGCCATCGACATCAACGAACAAGGGGTTGGTGAAGGCGAAGGCAGGCGTGCCGCTCTCACCGAGATTGCCATCGGTCAGGTCTGCCAGCGTAGTATTGCCGCTGCTGGCAAGGCTGGCGGGCAACACGGGGAATAACGGTTCCGAAACACCATCGGTGCCGCGCGCGATGGCCACTATCCAGGTATCCTCGGTGACCTCATCGAGCGTCAATGTTGCTGTAATGTCGGTGCGCGAGCCGCTCTGCACTGCCGCGTTGATCACCACTTCTACCGCCTCCCAGCCCGCGTCACCGGCACTTATCTGTGCATTCGGGCAAACGCCGTAGCGAGCAGCGCGGCCGGGCGCACTGGTCAACTCGGGCTGGTTGTTGATATAGAACTCCACAGTATCTACCCCGGCCCACGCAGGGGTGCTGACGGTAACAGTCAGCACAACATCACTACCGGAATCCGCCAACAGGGTGTTGTCTTCCTCAAGGCGCAGCCCGGCGCGTTGCGGCATTCCAGCGAACTGCCCGTCTGCCTGCAACAACAGGAAGGGTGTATTGGTGGCGATAGCTTTGCCTGCCAGTACGTTTGCGGCCAGCGCCTCCGCACCCGTAGTGAGAGCGCGCGGATCTTCAGTCGCGCTCGCAACCAGAGTGCGCGCCGAGACCTGCGTGAACCTGCGATCATGCGTGTCGGAGTTAGCAATGCCGATACGCACCAGATTCTGGTTGATGAGATTAAACCAGTCGCCGGCGTTCTGACCCAAAAATTCATTGAGTATGCCGCTGCGGCCATTGGTACCTATCCACACTTCTAGCGCATCAAAACCATCGTCGAACGCGTTACCAATGGAGGGATCGAGCCGCTTCTGTATTAGATCGGCGCTGGACTGGGGTGGCGTCATGCCCGTATCAATGGCCAACCCGCCAGCACCAAAGTGTGAGCCTATGTGGTTGATTTGCACGAGGTTATCCATCGGGTCATCGAGCAATCCGGCAATAATCTGTGCCGGAGACAAGTTGTAGTAGCCGTAAGACGGAAAGTCCATACCCGGCGGAGCGGCGCCAGCCCAGTCGAAAGAGCCGCCACTGATGCTGTCGGGGTCAACCCACACCGGCCAACTGTTGAAGTGGCCATAATCAAACGTGGTTGTTTCACTGCTGGCTGCCACACCGATCAGGTCTTCCACACCCATCGCCTTGATGGTGGGAACAAAATCAGAGCGCACGCCGTGATCGGAGGGCGTAAAGAAATCCATACCTTCAGCCAGCATGACGGCAACGCGCTCCTCACGGGTCACTTCCCCATCAGGGCTATCGATGGAGTGAACATGAAAATCGCTATGCACAAAGCCACTGGTGTCGAGCAGTTTGACTATTTCAGCCTGCACGGTCGCGACCTGACCAGGAATAATGGTTACATTCTGCTTGTAAACTGAATAGCGCGGCCCCCGGGAGATCACTGCTTGATATTCGCCAGGCTCGAGGGTGATTCTCTCGCTTGCGCCATTGCGATCGATAAAGGCGGCTTGTGCTATGCCAAACGGCAGGGAGTCTGCTCTGACATCGCCAAAAATGCCGGCTTCATTCCCGCTCACGACATTGGTTAAGGGTGGGCTGGGATCAAAGCCTACCAATTGCAATTTGGCGGGGCCGGGCCCTGTCTCATCTATCACGGTCACATCAATATACCCCGACTCTGGCATCTCAAAATTGCGTTGCACGGGATCGCCTGCTACCGTCAACATAGCGGGATCACTCTCGGGAAAGCGATAACCCTCCGCATTGGCCCTGATCTGGTAGTCTCCCGGCGGCAGGGTGAGCGTATAGCCGCCAGTGGCATCGGTGCGGCTGTGATTGACCATAAAGAGTGTCGGTGGACCGGACTCCACGTCCAGTAGCTGATACACCGCCACCTGTGCATCCTGCAGTGGCTGCCCTGCACTGCTCACGGTGCCGCTTACCGGCGTTGTCTGGATACCGAAGATCTCATCGCGAATGTCCGCAATGCTGGCGACGCTGCCGTCGCCGACCGCAAAATACCGTCGTAACAACAAACTTCCATCTGCAGGTACCGAGTAGTTCGCAGGGACGATACCCAGAATCAGGCTCAGCGCTGCGTCGCCATACACCACGATGTTGATGCCGACCGTTGAGAAACTCGATGAACGCTGCTCCGCGTGAATCAATCCGTAGGAAACGCCGGTACCGCCATCAACGCCGCTATAGGCGACAAAATTGCATTGATCACACAGGCCACCTTCCAGCGCGTCGCAGGCCAGATAGGTCTCCTCAGGGCAGGACGGGGTAAACAGGGGCTCGCCGAAACCCGCGAAGGGCTGGAAGAACTCCACCTGGCCGGATCCGTTTAGGTACTCCGTCAGGTATATGGGCAAATCATCAGAGTCCTGATTTTGAATTGTGGTGTCCATCGTCACATAGCGGGCGCCTGGCTCAACGGTGTAGCAGGTCTCAATCTCTACCGGTAAATCGCGATCGTCGGCACTGGCCGGCAGGCTCGCGCCAAAGTCGCGGATGGAAGAACTGGCATTGGCCAGCTCAAGCAGGTCATCGGGGCCGGTGGCGCAAATGACAGCCGATTCTCCATCGCTGCCGTCGCGCTCTATGCGCACATCCGTATAGTTGGGCGTGTTCTCGATGTTGAGGCCAAGCACAAACTCCTCCAGATGATCGGGCAGCATCCCACCCGAGGCGTCTTTGCGACTGACGTCGATAATATTGCCACCGAATGTCCCGATACTGAGCCATTGCCTGCCTGCCTTCTGGATAATGACGCGAAGATTCTCATTCTCGAGCACGAAGTCCCCAGCCCTGCCGCGCGCCAGAGGCCCGGTCAGCAGATCGGCATCCGTGGCGAGTCGCGCGGAAAGCATTGACTGTAACGGGGGTGACACAGCGCCGTCGCCTCCATTATTGTTACCATTGCTGCAGGCGGACAGAAAAACCGCCAATGCGATGACAACGCTTGCCCACGATAAAAGGGATAGACGTATTGAGGGCATCGTGATTCTCCTGACTTATTATTAGAAACGTCAACCAAAATAACAGAAATAGCCTATCTTTGGCCACTCAGTTCATGCAGACAGGACGCTATGCAAAAGGTTGTGGGATATCTGCTGGACTATCAGCGACAGTATTTCGACTGGAAGCTGTATTTGACCATTGCCCTGTTTCTGGCCGCTTGTATTGCGGTCAATTACCGGTTTGACTTCGAGCACAGCGTCATCAATGCGTACTATGGTCAACCGATTCGCTGGTTTTGGATGTTCCTGTTTCACGCCTTTCCCATTGTCGTTATCAGTTTCATTCTGGTGGTTTTTGGCAAGATCGAAAACTGTTTTGCCAAGCGGGAGTTCTGGCTAAAGCTGGTGGTCGGTGTCGGTATACTGGCCTTCGGCAGGGCGTTCTACGGCATTGACTATCTGGCACAGTTTTTCCCGCGCGACGCATTCTTCTTTATTCGCAAATGCCTCTACTGGTCATCCAGCCTGGTGGTCACCGTGCTGCCCCTGCTAGTGGCCTACTACTTTCTTGAAAGGCAGGACAAGCCGAAGATCTGGTATGGCCTGTCCATGCGCAAGTTCGATCCGAAACCCTACTTACTAATGTTGCTCATTACCGCTGTGGTGATAGGTATCGGCTCATTTATGAGTGATATCCAGGCGTACTACCCTCGCGTAATGCATGCCAATATGGATCTATTCCTGAAGGAGTATCAGTGGCAACGCTGGCAGGCGATTGCCCTGTTTGAACTTTGTTATGGCAGCGACTTCATCGCGGTGGAACTGGTTTACCGCGGATTTTTGGTACTGGCATTCACTCGCATACTCGGCCCTTACGCGGTACTTACGATGATTGGCTCCTATTGCTTCCTGCATTTTGACAAGCCGATGGGAGAGGCGATCAGCTCAATTTTTGGCGGCTATGTGCTGGGCATTATTTCCCTCAGCACGCGCAATATATGGGGCGGCGTGTGCCTGCATATTGGCGTCGCGTGGCTGATGGAATTGTTTGGTTGGTGGCAAAGCGAACGTGGCTAGTGAGGAGATAGCTTTAGGGCAATCCCATGCAGTTGGCGAAATAGGTGACTGTGGCAGGCCAGTCTGAGAACACACCGCGCACGCCGACATCGGCTGTCAGCACCTGCAGGACGTCCATCGTGTTGCCGTCATTGTTGATCAGTGGCGAGATACTACGGTAATACCAGCCACCCCCATTGGTGAGCGAGCCTGAGCGCTCCAGAGACCATGTGATGAGGTCGAGACCCGCCTCCCGTGCTTTTTGTGCGTAGACTGAAGGCACTATGTTCTGGCCTTGCGCGGTCACTAACATCCATAGCGGTGGCGCGATGATGCGCACACCGCTATCGGCCAACTCCTGCATGTTGGGCTTCCACGTGCCGGGATCAGCGTGATCGAAATCGGGGGTATCGTATCGATCATCAAGGTAGATAAGCTGCGGGGCGAACTCAGGATACTGCTCCATCCAAAAACGTATATCCCAGAGGCTGAATGATTGCGCCCAGACCTGCGAAGGAGAGACACCTGCAGCGATATACTCATCGAGCATTTTTCGCGCGTAATCCTGCCGGGTAAAATCCCCGGACATTGCAATCTCCGGCGCCTTCAGTTCTGGCACCATCTGCACACCGAGTTGCTGGAACAGGTTGATACTCTCGCGATGTGTCATCAGCGTACCACTCGCAGTCGAGGCTTGCGCATCAGCGTCCGGGCCGTACAGGAACTCACGCGCGGATCTGGCGCCACTAAACTGCTCGTCCCGCTTACCCTTGAGCCGCCTGAATTCGTCTAACGTGATATCGCTGGCGCAGCAGTGAGCAGACGCGCTGGAACGCACATCACCTGTTGTTGCGTCGTATATCGCAGGCCGAAAGGGTTCGCTGCACTTGGCCGCTAACTCTGGCAATTCCAGGATGTTGGTAGTCGTATGCAGATCGCATTGCGAATGCCTGCACACCAGTTCCCTGTCGCGGGTGAACGTCACGTCGCATTCTATCAGTCCCGCACCCTGCTCTGCCGCCGCGATATAGGACTCCCGGGTGTGCTCAGCGAAGTGCAATGGTGCGCCGCGATGTGCAATGGAAAACGCTGAACGGCTGAAAGGACCTTTTTTGCAGTTCTGTAATTGCGTCCTCAATCGACCCTCATCCATCTGCTCGACCAGCGCTATTGGTCTGCTTCCGAGTTGTATTTTTGCCGGCTCCACTTGCGCGAGACTGTCGACAGAACTCTCGTCCCTGTTCATATCTGACGCGCTTAACGCAGGCATAATCGAAAGCATCAGGAATGCCACTGTAAAACGGCTAAACAGAAACCAGTGCATCAAAACCTCCATAGCTGAACGCGGCCTGGCCGCAGTGATCAGCCGCGAAATCTTCACTGTATACCAGCCGCACACTACACCCAGATGACATTTATTATTCGCCAGCCATTCGGTCATTCCTCTGCTATATTGCAAGGCCCTGAATGCAAAGCCCTAGTGTGCAACGGTATTCATAAAAACATCATAAACCAGCTATATACTGACCACTAAAGGAGATTTTTTATGCCACCCAGTCGTCGCACATTCCTGAAAGGACTCGGTATTGTCACGCTAGCCCCGGCCCTGCCCGGTTGCTCCGACGGCAACGATACTCTGCGCATCGACGGCGGAGTTGTATTGCCTCCGCCCGGACGCCCTGTACCTTCGGACAATTTCGATTTCCCGATAGTCTCGGAACTGCCCTTTGCGCACGGCGTCGCCAGCGGCGATCCGCTGCCCAACCGCGTCATTATCTGGACCAGAATAACTGAAGAAGCGCCCTCCTCACCCGCACTACCCGTTGAGTGGCGGGTAGCGACGGACCCCGGAATGGCCAGTGTAATCAGCAGCGGCATACAGGATGCTGTCGCCGATCACGACTGGACCATCAAGGTTGATGTGATAGATCTTGAGCCCGCAACCACCTATTACTACCAGTTCAGTGCGCTAGCCGGGCTGACATCGATTGTCGGGCGGACGCGCACCGCACCGGCAGCCGACGTCGATGCCGTGCGCATTGCCGTCGTGTCATGCTCCAGCTACTGGTCATCCTGGTGGAGCGGCTACGGGCATCTCGCCAATCGCAATGATATCGATCTTGTTGTTCACTGCGGCGACTATATCTATGAGTTTGTCGACGAAGATGAACGGGTACGCGCCAGGCGCGATCTTGCCGATATCAACTATGTTGACTACCGCGACTGGCTGAATCTGGAGGAAGTGCGCCGCCGCTACGCGCTGTATCGCGCTGACCCAAACCTGCTGCGCGCGCATCAGCAACACCCCTGGGCTATTATCTGGGACAACCACGATATCTCAGTTAATTTTGGCAATGAACTGGACGACAGCAGCGTCGATGACAGCGTCCAGACAACCACGCTTAGCGATACAACCAGAGTGTTTTACGAGTGGACGCCGACCCGACCGGTGCGCGCTGACGGCAGCGGCGAGTTCGTCTTTGTAGACGACGGCAGCTATCCATTGCCAGCGGATTCGTTACAGATTTACCGCAAGCTGGATTACGGCCCGATGGCCGACATATTTTGCCTGGATACCCAGCTCTACCTGCCCTCGCGAGAACGACCTGGAGTGGTATCCGATAACAGTCATCTGTCGTCCGGGATCAGCCTGTTCTCCAGGCCTCAATACGATTGGCTGACGGCCGGTATGCTGGAGTCGCAACAACAGGGAAAACGCTGGCGGCTACTGGTCAACCAGACCTGGATAACCAGTGACCTGACACGTTGGGCAGACTACCCCGAAGAGCGGCGCCAACTGCTGGAGTTCTTGCGTGGCGATAATGGCCCTGGGCAGCAAGTACACAACAACATTGTGGTCTCCGGCGATATGCACGGCAACTGGGGCTCGGATCTCGTCGAGAAAGACCTTCCCGGCTATCAGTCCGGAGGTGTTGCAGCGAACACCCGCAACGGCTCAACGCCCGAGAATGTCGCCGCAGGTTTTTATCGTAATAGCACTGCAAATACTGCCACTGATAACGCGAGGCGCGGCTCGGTCGGCGTTGAATTTGCGCCCACCTCCATGGGCAGGGGTGGTTTCGATGAAATCGTTGCCAATAGCTCACCCAACTCAACAGCGGCGGAACGGGTTGCCGCCTCGCGCGGCGTAGAGCGTGGATTACTGAGTGGCACACCCGCATGCCAGTTCGTGGAATGGGTTGATCACGGCTATGGCATCGTACACCTGACCGCGGAGTCAGCGATATTTGAATTCTGGTGGCAAGACAAACTGACACCCGGCTCACCCGATGTGCTTGGCAACCAGATGATCACCTTCGCGGCCGATGATGTCTCGGCAACACCGCCACGCTATCGCAACCAGTTGGACCACGTGAGTCTGCACGGCAAAACCGTTGACGCTACGGCCGGTGACAGAGTGGCAGAAGCTGCACCGGAGGGTATTCTGAGCCCGCGCTAAAGAGAAAGAAAAATGTGGTTAGTTACAGCTATGGCAAGCGCACGCCTATCTCCTGACATTCCGGTATGAAGCAGTTCGGGATATGTCTGTGCCTCATATTTTCGGGCGTGGTAGCAGGTTGGTTCCTGCGCGACCTGGCCGACGAACGACATCTGTTCCTCGCGCAAAAGCCTGCCGCGTTGCCCGACCTGCCTGAGGCCGCAGGCAACCCAATTAAGCACTCAACCGTGACTGGCCACGATAGCGTAATCGCACCATCACTACCCCAGCCAACAATGCCACCCGAGTACGATAGCTTTGCAGAACTGCTGGAGTCCCGAGAATATCGCAGCGCAATAACATATTACGAGAATGCGATTCAGATCGACGATAGGGAGCAGACACTGCTGAAGGCCCAGCTCGTAGACTACCTGCGAAGCCATATTCAAGGGTGCGCTGATGGCCACTTTATTGAAGTAGTGCAACTGTGGCTGCAAGCCTACTACGCCGATATCGATGTATTACTGATGCTGGCAGAAAACCAGAGCTTCTGCGGCTCTCCCGGGGAAGCGGCCAGAACACTCCAGATAGCGCACACCTATGCCTTGAATCCTGCAGAGCGCGCAGGCGTTGCCGCTGGTGTGGCGCGCCTGATTGCAGCAACGGACAAGCAGTTCACCCTGCAGCAAAACTGGATCGAACTACTGGGTTTCTATGAATTTCTGGAGGCTAGTGATCTTGCTACAAAGTCATCACAACTCAGCCGAGCATCACTTTATGCCCGCATCGGTGAGATACAGCGCAGTCAGGATTTGCTAATGGAACTGAGAGACAGCGATCACGGAATGAATATTGAGTGGACTGCGGCGCTCAACCAACAGTTAGCCAATATTGCTGAGCGACCTTTGCCTGACACTGGGCCACAACACGAGATAGCCCTCACTCGCCGCGGCAATCACTACAACGTTTCAGCGACCATTAACGGCGGCAACCCGTTAGCGCTCGTGATAGACACTGGCGCCTCCATAACGACTCTGTCCAGAGAGAGTTTCAGCAAAATGGATACCGGCCAGGCGCGATATCTGGGCACGCAACTCTTCAACACCGCCAACGGTGTAACGCAGGGCGAGATTTACCAGGTGGAGTCTATTCGACTGGGAGCGATAGACATACCCAACCCCAAAATTGCAGTGCTTGATTTTGAGGCGTCAGCCGGCCTTGATGGGCTGCTGGGCATGAATGTATTGCAACGCTACCGCTTTGAAATCGACCAGGATAAAAATATTCTATACCTGAGTCCGCGACAATAAGTTTCAGAGCGCCTGGTCGGCACGAGGCGCAGGCGCATTAACCGGGCAGTTGGGCTCCACGACTGGCAGGTTATGTGGAAAGTTATTCTGGCAGCGCGCTTTGGGAGCAGGCACAGGACAGCCCGTTGCTGGAGGGATTGCCGGAGTTGGCGTGGTAACGCAGTAGAAGCTACCCTCATTATCCGCAACAGCCATGATGTTGCCGCTGTCCATTACCGTGCCGTCCATTTTCGCCAATTTGTGCGGCTGCCAGCTCACTGTATCGTTGGGTGGATACGTTTGAGTATAGTCTCTGCCGCTGCTCCCATCGTAAATGTCATCACAATTGGTCGCGCCATAATCATTGGATGTTTTTGTTGGCGCATACCCGATGGGATTGCTACCACTGTCAACCGCGCGCACTGTATACAGCACACAGCCTTCAGCAGGACAGGGATAGAAGTCCTTGGCCAGGTCACAGGCAGGCCCACCTGTACCATCGGGCGCACAGGTTCCCAAAGGCGTGAAGCCGGACAAGTTGGGTTCCTTTTGCTCCACGTAAAGAAATAGCATGCCCTTGCTACCATCCCACCAGTAATAATCATCCTCATTAGTGGCTGCTACAAATTCTTCCCATGACGGAGCCTGGCTCAGCGTCTTTACCGGATCTTTCTGCGCGTCCAGTGTTCCGGGGCAACCCGGCTGTATTAATGTGGGATCCGTACCACCTGCCTGGTCGAAGTTGCCAGGGACTGTGAAAGCAAAATTATTGCAATCTGTGATTGGCTTCCAATTGGAATCCGTCACCCCGGTGGGGCCCCCATAACTTTTTCGACCTTTCTTCACATCGAAAAAATCGGCAGGATTTACCTTCGAAACGTCCGGACCTTTCTCAGTTTTATAGCAAAGGCCCACGCGAACCCTAACCGGGCGTTCCCAATTGCCGTGCTGGTCGAACTCCCTTGAAGACGTGGCATCTGTAAAACCCATTGATACATAACGGGGAAATGCTGCGGGTGGCGCTATCAGCGGCACACCGTCTTGTGCGCCAACTTCGGTGCACTGTTGGGTGGAGTGCAAGGTGTAACCCATACCGCTCATTAGCTTGGGCTCACGCACCTGCGTATTATTTCGCCCTACCAGGGTCATGGAGTAATGACTGTCTGCAGGCGCATAAATGCTGGATGAGTTGGTATAGTCCCGAGCATCTTTGGTAAATGTGATCGGGGCTTTTTTCACCAGGTTATCGACTGCATTGGGACCGGTGATAAAAAACGTGGGGTTCCACGCAGTCATTTCCAAAGTAGCGTAACTCTGGGGGCTCATCAGCGCCGTCGCGCGATTCTCGATAATTTTGTCCTGAGCACCGGTAGACAAACATTCGTCTACCGAATAAGGGGAGCCATTAAACGCCAGATTATTGAGTGAAATGGGGAACTTACCGGGAACATCAGCTCCCAGAGCATCCACTACCTTGTAACCTGACAGTGTGCCATCGCGATCGAGAATGACCGTGTTCTTATCGCCATCAACAAAAGGCGCCAGGTTAACCTCTTCTGTATACACCTGATGACGCAAATCAACATTGTCGAAAATGCTTGCAAGACTGTACTGTGTGGGAGGGTAGTTGTTCACATTAGACTGAAACCACCCCATCGCGGCATCACCCTCGTAGGGGGGCAGGGTTTGTCCCGGCGCGTTACTCTGGTAGTTCTGCATGAACTCGGCATCGATATGCATCAGCAACGCTGATGGGTCGACCAGAAAATTGATGAAGCGGTTATTCTCCAGACGAGCAGGTCCATCGTAAAACATAAAGCCCGCAAAATTCCACGAAGGCGGTGGAATAGCATTCCCGCCCTGACCGCTCATACCGTAACATGTGCCGTCTGCGGTATTCTTGGGGCACGGACCGAAACGCTCGGGATTGTTGTTAGAGACACCAACAATCACTGAATCCGATAACAGGGACCACTCGCCCGGCGGCGAACCTTCAGAGCCACCTGCGGATACCAGTGATATGCTGTCCCTATTGGTTGCCAGTCGAGCATTGCTCACGTGGTACCAGTTAGGGCGCAACCAGATACCTCTATCCCGATTTCTGGTTGCAGTGACAGTATCAAATACTGCTAACAGATTCTGGTTGCCATCATTATGCGGCGTGTAGTTCTGCCCGATAGAACCAAGATCGGCAGCAGTGTCCAAGCCCGTGTAACAACTGTGCGCCCGGTTATTCGTAAAACGGGTGATCGGCGTGTTCAGCACATCACTGGTTTCCGGCAATACCCAAAAGCCCCTGCCCTGAAGCTGACAGCCAGCGACGACGTTATTCTCAAAACTGTTGCCAGGGCTGGAAATCCAGAAGCCGGTAGGGTTGGTTGCTTCTACCTTGTTCAGGTTGGGCGACGCGTTGGAGCCTGAGGGAACCGTTATCGGTGCGGTACCATTTGTCGTTGTTGCGACGTCTATGCCATTGTAATTAATCTTGGCGGCCAGATAATCGCCTGTCCAAAATTTGTCGCGGTCGATGTTGGGCGTGAACCGGGTAGCCATCGCTCCTGCAGCCAGGTTAAATTTGAATGTATTGCCAACTTCATTGCCTTCTTCAAGATAAAAGCTGTGGCCGACCGCGCGAGCGCACACGTTATGCTCGACCATCGCACCATTAGTCATGTGCAGTGTGAGGCATTTGTTGTAACTGTGATGGATGCTGTTGCTGCTAATCAGCGTGTCGGCACTCGCTTTCCCTACCATATGAAAATGTATGGGGTAGGCACTCATCAACCTGATATCGTTCACACCAGGTTGCGCATTAGTGATGTCCTGACCAAATTTCTCGATCTGTACGCCAGCAATTTGAGCAACGCTGTATCCCGGCAGTATCTTTATCTGCCCGCCGTAATGTGAAGCGCTGCCTGTGGCTGGGGCGTCGCTGGTGAGTTTAATACTGCGACTGACAAGTCCCACCACGGCGCGCTCATCAACCCCATAGTTGCGCTCCAGTCCATCACAAAAACTTGCCGGTAAATCTTCAATGCTGGCCTCACCCTCTAGACTGACGCCATTGCAACTGTCGGTGCCAGCAGCAATTTTGCCCATGCTGGGCGCCAGACTCCCGTAATGATAGTGAAGCAGTGGCGTGGTCGGCTTTAAGGTAATACTACTAACGCCGTTATTGTTATCAACACTTTGAATCTGTACAAACTCTGTCTGATCAGAAGCAAAACCTGTGCCGGTAACGGCAATCCAGTCAGACGCTGACCAGTCGACAGTGCGCGCCAATGTGAGAGTTGTATCGGGCGCTGTATCTGGCACAGGTGACGCAGTGCCGTTAGCGGCACTGTATGTTGCCGGACCTGCAGGCGCGCTTAGATACGTCCAACTGACAGTGCCGTTGCCGTCAGCGGGGTCATCGACCACCACGCCCTTGGCGCCATGCATTAGCAGCTCGCCCTTGATGCCAACAAGAATGCCCTTGCCGTTGAGTGCATTGGTACTGCCATCTACAGGCCGCTCACCTCTAAATTCCAACGTTAGCTGAGAGCTGGTCTGTGTGATGGGACACTGCGAGCTGCCGATTACAAATTGCCCCGCAGGTAGCAAATCAGCTTTATCGCTACCGCCGTCTATCTGAATGCGCTGCGCCGATAGACTCTGGCCTTTGTCCAGAATCACCACACGGCCGCCAGCGCCAATATCCAGCATACCCAACGCAACATTTTCATTTGTCTCGTCGATATAGGCGTACTGGCACTGCTCACCGCTGGCAATATGAATGATACCGCTGTCATCGGCTGGACAACTGGCTATATTTTTCCAGGCAACCGACAGAGTATTCGGGCAGGCGGTGGTTTTTATCTGGAACTGATTCTCCAAACAGCAAGGACCGCCGGCAGCGACAGCCGCAACCATGACGACATGCTGCGGCGTTGCGGTGGCATCACTGATTACGACATTCGACAGAGCATTCGCAGCCACTTCGGCGACTGCTGCGGGCAGGTTTTCCTGACTACTTTTTAATTGGCCATCGTACACTTCCAACTCAAGCTGATAGGTGCCCACCACGTCTGGAGTAAACACCGGTTTAACAGCGCTAACGTCAGATAATGCAGCATTGCTGCCTTCTGGCGCAGAGATAATTTTCCAGGCGTGCTGCAGCGCATCGCCATCGGGATCGGAGGACAAGCTGCCATCCAATCGCACATCGTAATTCACCAGAATTTGCGCATCGCTGCCAGCATGAGCGATTGGCGCAGCATTTTCATTACCAATTGACTCAATACCGCCGCTGCTGCCGTTGTTTCCGTTGCACGCACTAAGCGAAACAATAGCGCCTAGTAGTACGACAACGGGTAGAGGAGATTTAATCACGAATACGTCCTTATTTTTTTCCTGACAGTCACACGCGCTTGCTGATTCCATACTGCCACAAGCGCCATCATGCGATAATCAATCTGTTCAGGAATTGTTACCAAAAAAGGAAATATCGGGCAGGCCGCGATTTATGTTTACAATTCGTCTTCCGCACCCTGTCTATAGAATTTACCAGCACTCTTTTCGGCTCGACCAAATCGGAGCTTTTTTAGGGGCTAGCGGCTCAAGTTGCCAATACCTTTGCCGCCTCGCCAGCCGCTCCTGAGCAGCGGCAAAATCGAACATATCCAACGCCTCGTGCGCAGCGTGCAATTGCTCAAAGCCAGGTGCGCCTTTCCCCAACGCATCCACCAGGCGCTGCGCAGCTACTCACATCCACTGCGCCGCCCCAAGGCTTGCCGATGTGGCCTGCGCATCACGCTATTCCAGGCTGGCTAGAAGCTGAAGCCCACCGACGCAGTGCGATCGCCATAACGAATACGATACTCCCACTTGGCAAATTCGCAGGATTAATCGCGGAGCAATCGAAATTCTGCTTGGGCGTCAACATCATCTCTTGCAACAAGAATGTCGCAAAACGTTCACCGAACTGAAATGCATTGCTTGTAGATTTGCCAAAACTAAAGGGGTAAGTCGCTATGGCGGCAGACCTCTGGACCGGGGCCACTATGCTAGAAAATTTGGTGTACAGCGCGCTGCTCATCTGCGGTGGCAGCGCGTTAGTCTATAAAATGCATATCCGCCTGAGATTATCTCGGGCAAAACACCCTTCTCTTCGAGGTCACGCCAAATGGTCACGCAGAATTGCGAGAATGGTTGCAGCCTATAGTTTTGACGAGAAGCAGTTCTTCAATAGCGATGGCGCTCCCGCTGCCATTGCACAACAACGCCGCGAAGCGCTTTCTACGCTTACACAGTCGGTGTCGGCAAAGTCGCCAAAATCACTGGCCTATGGCCGCTCGCTAGGCGGCGCTATTTCAGATGTGCGCTTTACCGGCGCCTACCGCGTACCGTTTCCCTATTGTGCACAACTACCCACGGCTCTACGTCAGCCGAGCGTGGTTGACGAAAGTGCTGATGTGCGGATTCGGGACCTCGATGGCAACTGGCGCTATGACCTGAGTGGTTCATACGGAGTCAATGTCTTTGGCTACGACTTCTATAAATCCTGTGTCGATGAGGGCATCGAAAAAGTGCGCAAGCTCGGCCCGGTACTTGGTGCCTATCATCCAATAGTGCGCGAGAACGTGGAAAAAATTACGCAAATAGCGGGGCTGGACGAAGTTTCCTTCCATATGTCGGGCACCGAAGCCGTCATGCAGGCTGTGCGACTGGCTCGATACCATACCGGAAAGACGCATCTGGTAAGGCTGTGTGGTGCCTATCATGGCTGGTGGGATGGCGTCCAACCGGGAGTTGGAAATCAACGCAAAGTCGATGACGTATATACGCTTAGCGACCTCAGCGAACGAACACTCAAGGTACTTGATACCCGCACGGATATCGCCTGCGTATTGATTAACCCGCTGCAGGCAATGCATCCCAACGCCGACGCCGCCGGCGACGCCAGCCTGATAGACAGCAAGCGCTCCGCTACATTCAACCTTAAAGAGTACACACACTGGTTACAGCGCGTACGCAATGTCTGCACTCGCCGAGGTATCGTGCTGATCTTTGATGAGGTATTTACCGGGTTTCGGTTGAGTTACCGAGGAGCGCAAGGATATTTCGGTATTCAAGCCGACATGGTGACCTATGGCAAAACGCTCGGCGGAGGGCTGCCGGTTGGGGTGGTATGTGGTCGCCGTGCGCTGATGCAGCGCTTCAAATGCGACCAGCCGACAAACATTTCGTTCGCGCGCGGGACCTTCAATTCACACCCGTATGTGATGGCCGCAATGAACGTATTCCTCAATCAAATCGAAGAGCCAGCCTATCAGCAGATGTATGCCGAGGCAGAGACCATCTGGGATGGTCGTATCGCCAAACTCAACAGGCGGTTACACGATGCAAATCTACCGCTTAATGTGGCGAATTTTCACACTATTTGCACCGTGCTTTACCGCACCCCAAGTCGCTACAACTGGATGTTTCAGTTCTATCTTCGCAATGAAGGGATTGAGCTAAGTTGGGTGGGCAGCGGCAGAATGATTATGAGCTTAAATTTTACTGCTGAGGCATTCGAGGAGGTCACAGAATGCTTTGTTCGCGCTGCACAACAGATGGCTGACGATGGCTGGTGGTGGCAGTCTGAGAAATTGACTGGGAGGGTGATTCGAAAGCAGTTCTTAACTGAGATAGTTATTGCTCGTTTTCCTGCATTGGGAAAGTTGAAACCACGTGAGTACGAAGATCAACCAGTCCTCGATAGGAAAATGACGCCATGACGATCGATGAAAAGCTGCACGGCATTCAACCTGGTGAATTCAGGTACTCACTGGCACAGCAATTCAACAGCTTCGTTAATCAGGAATCCAGCCGCTTCGCTGCTGAGGACACATTGCGTATCGATCTGCATTGCCACGACTTCAACAGTGATAATCCAGACGAACTGTGGGGTCGTATCCTGCGACTTCCTGAAACTTGGCTAACAACCAAAAAGCTGGTTAAGTGCCTGAGGCGCAATGGCAGTAATGTCGTTACTATCACAAATCACAACAATGCCCGCTCCTGCTGGAATTTGCTTGAACAGGGCCTCGATGTGTTGGTCGGTGCAGAATTCACCTGCTTCTTTCCTGAAGCAAATCTTTACCTGCATGTACTGACCTATGGCTTTTCCCAGACGCAGGAAAGCCTGCTTTATGAGAAAAGGCAGAATATCTATGATTTCCTGCGCTATGCTGCCAGCAACAATATTCCGGTTGTTCTCCCGCATCCACTGTACTTCTATACTCGCAACGAAAATCTGGACATGGAGCTTTTTGAGAAGATCGCGGTAATGTTTCAGCGCTTTGAGGTACTAAATGGCCAGCGCGACCTTTGGCAGTCCACGCTCACGTTGAACTGGATACAAAGTCTTACGCCAGAGAAAATCTATAGCTATGCGAAAAAACATGATCTGGATCCGCGTGAATTTGGGGTAGACCCGCACGCGCCCAAAGCTCTAGCTGGAGGCTCTGATGACCATATGGGTATCTTCGCCGGCCAGTGTGGCACGCAACTCATGATACCCAATCTGAAGGAACGTTTGCTCACGCAAAAACCCTCGGAGCTTGCTCTAGAGGCTATTAGAGCGGGCAGCATGGCACCCTTCGGTCAAGTTGGAGAGAATGAGAAGCTCAATATCGCACTGCTAGACTATTTCGCACAGGTCGCAACAAATATAGAAGATCCCGGCCTGCTAAGAATCCTGTTGCATCGCGGCGAGGCAAGTGACAAGGCAGCCTGTTTTGCGCTCAGCAACGTTTTGCTGGAGTTGCAGAAGAACAAACAGTCGCGCAAGTTCTTTGAGTTTATCCACGACGCTTTGCAAGGTAAGAAGCCGAGTAGAATGCTGCGCTGGAAAGTGTCGAAGAAATATCGGTTCTGTATTTCTCATCTTGAGGAAATTGCCAACAGTCATGCAGGGCCGCCGGAGGATTTCACGCGAACGGTTAACCGGGTAATCGCTGATCTCTTTACTGAAATCAATAAAGTGATCATCCAGCGTATTCAAGATTCCAAATTGCTCGACAGGCTCGGCGAATCGGGCGCCTTTTCGGCCGAAAACTTAACACGAAACTTCGAGGTGCCTAGTCAGATAACTGCGTGGTTACTCGGAACTCCAACGAAATATACACAAATCACTGAGCGCTGCCTTGGCGAACTGGTCGATAAACTGACCTTCCCAGTCATGATTGCAGCCGTACTTGCAGGCGCTAACCTTGCTAGCACGCGTGTGCTTTATCAAAACCGGGCATTTCTCAATCGGTTTGCGAACCACCTCGGTCGCAACCATCATGAGTATAGAGCGTTGCACTTGACCGATACGCTGTTTGATAAGAATGGTGTATCCAACTCCCTATCTGCCAAGTTGCGCCAAATTCAGGACAATGACATAGCTATCGATATGCTCGTATGTCACGAGTCTGCCGCACCAGAACCTCACTTGCACGTGACACGCCCACTATCAGCGTTCACGATGCCAGATTCGGGAGGCCAGCAGTTGCGCATTCCCGATCTACTCGAAATTTCTCGTATATTCTACGAGGGCGGCTATGACCGGGTGATCTGCTCGACCGAAGGTCCGATGGTCGCAGTAGCTCTGTTCTTGAAGCATATGTTCAACGTGCCGTGTTTCTTTTTCATGCATACCGACTGGATCGAATACATCAAGTCCACAACTGAATCAACTCAGCATGAACGCGACCGTATTCGACGCATCCTGCGGCTTCTTTACAGTCAGTTCGATGGAATATTCGTACTCAATCGCGAACACAGGGATTGGCTTACGGGATTTGAAATGGAGCTGGATCAAAACCGTGTCTTCCTCACCGCTCACCATGCGCCCCAGGTGAGCGAGCCAATAACACCGATCAAGAAATCGGCTCTGTTTGAAGACGCTAACGATGACACGCCTGTACTGTTTATAGCCTGTCGAATCAGCTCAGAAAAAGGCATCATGGATTTGCCAAAGATCATGTCCCACTTGAGGGCGTCGCTGCCAAATCTGAAACTGGTGATTGCTGGCAGCGGGCCCGCCGAGGACGAGCTAAAGGCTCTGCTGCCATGCGCACACTTCACCGGCTGGATCGACAAAAAAACCTTAGCCTCTCTTTATGCTGGTTTGGACCTTTTCATCTTCCCGTCACGATTTGACACATTCGGCAATGTACTACTCGAGGCATTTGCGCATGGAATGCCAGCGATAGCGTACGATTGCAAGGGACCTCGCGATATCATTGAGAACGGTCGCAGCGGTTATCTGGTCAATGACCCGAAAGAGATGGCGGCACAAATTGTCTCCCATTTTCGTTGGCCGGATAAACGCGCTACGATGCGCTCAGCAGCGTTGCAGCGCGCAGCTCACTATAACGCCGAAGGGATAATGACGGCGTATCTGGAAGATCTTGGCCTCCCCGCACTGCGGTGCACTCGTGAACAGCGTTCGGTCGCCTAAACTGTGAACAGGTTTGTCCATACACTCTCGCGCAGCGAACGGCTCAACTTTTTATTGACGAACCGCATACCGCGCAGGCTCGCGACCCAGTTTATGGGATGGCTCAGCTCTATAGAAAGCCCAGCATTAACGCGCGTGCTGATTCGAATTTGGCTGCTTTTCTCCAGGGACCTCGATCTAACAGAGGCGCAGGCGTCAGAGTTTTCAAGCTTGCAGGCTTGCTTCACGCGTAAACTGCGCCCCGGGGCCAGAGCAATCGACCAGCGCGAAGGGATTCTTGTCAGTCCGTGCGATGGAATTGTCGGTGAGCACGGCGACATAGATGGAACCAAAGTTTTCCAGGCCAAGGGCTTTCCCTACTACCTGGAAGACCTTATCCCTGATCATGATTTACGGGAAACCTATAGGGATGGCAAGTACATTACACTGCGGCTTACCAGCAGCATGTACCACCGTTTTCATGCGCCCATGCAATGCATTGCATCTCAGGTAATCTATATATCAGGCGATACATGGAACGTAAATCCCATAGCGCTGAAACGCGTCGAAAAACTGTATTGCAAGAATGAACGGGCCGTTCTTTCGCTCAGTACTGCCGACCCAAGCAGCTCAATCTGCCTCGTTGCTGTTGCAGCGATATTAGTCGCGAGCGTCAAATTCACCTGGCTCGATAATCCACTGGATATCCGCTACAAAGGGCCCAAAAAAATCGCGTGTAGCGCCGCCTTCGAAAAAGGTGAAGAACTGGGCTATTTCCAACACGGGTCCACTATTATTTTATTCGCCACGACCGACTTCGAGTTTGTTGATGGCTTAAAAACAGGCGAGACCATACAAATGGGTCGACCACTCCTAGCTATGCACGTACATGAGAGTGAAGTGTCAAATCGCAACGAACCACAAAAAGTAAACGAGGTAACCGCATGACATTTCTTGAAGAGCTGCACCGTCAACGCTGGGACGACCATCGCTATTATCACCACAATCGAGTCAATCAACTGCTACATTTGCTTAGCGCTAGCTGTTTCGTTGCCAGCTATTACCTGATATTTGTGGACCCCGTTGCGGCTGTTATGGTCGGATGGCTTTTGGCCATGGTACTCCGGCAGATCGGTCACTTTTTCTTCGAGCCCAAAACGTACGACAACGTGAATGGTGCCACTCATGAGTACAAAGAAAGTGTTAAGGTCGGATACAATCTGAGACGCAAGGTTATACTTCTGTCAATCTGGATAATCGTGCCTGCCGTGCTTTGGTTAATTCCGGATTTTTTTGGCCTGCTGGGTGATCAACAGATCAGTAAAGGTCTCATTCACAACACCGCTATACTATGGTTGATAACGGGTATCGGTGCTGTACTTTTCCGCACACTACACCTGTTCTACTTGATGGGATTCCAGTCGGGCCTCGTCTGGGCAATCAAAATTCTCACCGATCCATTCCATGACATCAAAATCTATCACCGTGCCCCTCTACATATCCTCAACGGCGACTTGTACGATGACATGACCGACTGGTACCGCGATACGCCCTTGATGGAGGAGCAAAAGTCTCGAACCTAATTTTCTTGTGCCTAGCAAAGTCGAATCAGCCACATTTGTATAATTTTTTCCCCTGGTCTATCGATCTTCTTTTACTGCTAAACTTCTGGTCGCTGCTGACTATGGACCTATAGCCACTGGCAAGCGCAGCAGTTGTAAACAGTTCTAGTTGGAGAAGTGAATGGAAAAGGTAGCAGTAATCACCGGCGCAGCAGACGGCCTCGGAAAAGCGTTTGCCACACGGTTCGCCGAAGAGGGCTATCAGGTAATCGTCGCCGATATCAATGACGAAGCGGGCGAGTCTCTGGTCAATGAGCTCAGCGCGCAGGGCGGCAAGGTGATTTACCGACATTGTGATGTTACGCAAAAGGATCAAGTTCAAGCTTTGGTGAGCGGCGCTATTGATCACTTCGGCACGGTGCATGTCCTGATCAACAACGCGGTGCCGCCGAGTGCATTGGCACCAATTGAGGAAAAAAGCGATGAAGCATTTCAGCGCCAGCTAGACGGTGGATTTTTCGCTGCTCGCTGGGCGATGAATGCCGCATTTGAATCAATGAAAGCAGCGGGTTTTGGCCGCATTATCAATCTGTGCTCACTCAACGGAGTCAACGCACATCCACAAACCGCCGACTATAACGTTGCCAAGGAGGCCCTGCGCTGCCTTACCCGCAGCGCTGCACGGGAGTGGGCGCCACATGGCATTACGGTCAACGCGATTTGTCCCGGCGCTATCACTTCTGCCTTTCTGGCCATGCAGGAGTTTGCCCCGGACATGGCGACGCGTGTTAACAAGCAAGTTCCAATGGGCTATATGGGTGATCCTTACGAGGACATTTCCGGCGTGGCGCTATTTCTCGCCAGCAAGGACGCACGCTATATGACCGGCAACACGCTCTACGTGGATGGTGGCGGCCATATCAATGGCATCAACTGGGCTTCGTTGTTCGACTGAGGTAGAGCGTAAACCGACCACTACAAGTCGTTGCGGCTGACGCCCGGGACTTCCAATACCAGATCGGGACCATACACCTTGCCCACCGTCTGGAATCCTGGCTCCCATTGCCCGTCGATGACACGCCGAGCGACTATCAGCGCGCTGTGGAAAGTGAGCAGATACGCTTCTGGCGTAATCAGTTCGGCGGACGCGGAGTCGCCTGCGTCATTACTGACAGTCGATACTATTCTTGTCTGACGCTTTTCCTGCGCACCGGGTGGCGGACCTTCAGGGGCGAAATTGTCGATCAGCCATCCCAACACCCTGCGCCCTGCATCGGCTCGTGCGACACGCAACAACCATGAAGGCACATCGCCGTCCTGCACCTGAAACACCTCAATATTGGGAATACCGGTGCTCACGTAGCTGGTCATCATGTCCGCCCAGGGGATCTGCACAAGTGTCTGCTGCTGCCCACGTTCCTGCCCGTGAATAACCTTGGGAGGATTCATTGCAACCATCTGGCCATTCTCGCGTTTCAGCAGCGGCCGGCCCAGCATCTCCAGCCCGGATTTGAGCGTGCCGCGACTAACCTGCGCACCGTCTACGGCGGTATAGTTGCCGTTCAGCACCACCATGAGATCTTTAGGGCTTACTATTTTCCCGGCTACATATACATTAAGGCAGTCTGTGGGCACGACGTCATAGCCAACCGCTGGCATCACCATAATATTCGCCTGCTTGAATTCTTCATCGCGATCCAGCTGCGCCTGGATCACATGGATTTCCCCCGTCAGGTCTAAATAGTGGGTGCCCGCCTCCACCACCGCGTCCAGCATGGGCTTGGCCGTAAAGGTATAGGGGCCCGCTATGTGCAAAACAATTTCAAAGTGCCTGAGGACTTCCACCAGGTTGTCATGATTGTTTTCCAAATCAAGCACAACATAGTTGTAACCCAGAGATTCAGCCAGGGGCTTCAGTTTGGCTTCGTTACGACCCGCCAGAACCGGCTCAATGCCGTATTCAGAGGCCAGGTTGGCAATACCCGTACCCGTGAATCCATACGCGCCGTAAATCAGCACCTGACCTTTGCGATTTTGGGGCAAACTAGCCAACACTGCTTCCGAGAGTGGCGCCGGTGGTAACAATGACACTGGCTCGGGACGACTTATGACATACAGACTAACAGTGGCACCTAAAAGAACTACAGCCAACACAATCACTACGTAGCGCATTATGGTCTTCCTTTTGAGCGCCGGCTTCTTGGGCAGGTTTGCAGGCAACACGCCTACACGCCAGAAACATCGGCTTTACTATTAAAGCGTCAGATACCTGCCAGCTTGGCTTGCACAACCTCTGTTAACAAGGGCATCACATCAATCGCCTTCAGATTCTCCTCCAACTGCTCGACCGTGGAGGCACCCAGAATCACGGTAGAGACATTCTTATTTAGCAAGCACCAGGCGATGGCGAGTCTGGAAAGGCTTATATCGAGTTCTTCGGCAATGGGAACGAGCGCAGTAATCCGCTTCATTCTTTCCTGTCCTCGATCTGACTCCACCATCGTTTTCCTGAGCCATTCGTAGCCCTTCAGTGATGCCCTGGACCCTTCTGGAATGCCCTCAAGATATTTTCCCGTGAGCGCGCCTGAAGCCAGTGGTGACCAGGTCGTGGTACCCATACCGTATTTCTCATAGAGCGGCGCATACTCCACCTCGAAGCGTTTTCTATCCAGAAGATTGTATTGCGGTTGCTCCATAGAGGGTGGTGTTAAGTGATTCTTGTCAGCAAATTTATGGGCTTCGGCGATCTCATCGGCGGCCCATTCGGACGTACCCCAGTACAGTACTTTGCCTTGCGTGACGAGATTATGCATCGCCCATACTGTTTCGCCTATGGGCGTGTCAGGATCGGCGCGGTGGCAGAAATATAAATCCAGATAATCAACGCCTAAACGTTGCATGGCCTGATGACAGGCTTCAGTGACATGTTTTTTACTCAGGCCAAGTTGCGTCGGCGCGGGGTTGAGCGTTGCGCCAAAAAATACTTTGGAAGAAACACAATAACTGTCTCTGGGCCGCGCAAGTGTTCTTAATGCCTTGCCCATCACCACCTCGGACTCTCCGGCTTCATAGCCCTCGGCATTGTCGAAAAAATTTATACCCGCATCAAAGCAGATACCAAACATTCTTTCCGCCAACTTCGAGTCCACCTGCTTATTGAAGGTGACCCATGAACCGAACGACACCTCGGACAGCTTAAGGCCGGATTGACCCAGTTTTCTATATTGCATAACGAACTCCCTCCTTGATAACAGCGCCAAACTCTTCTTAGCACATACGCTTATGGCATTTGCCTCAAAATAAGTTCGTCTCCACGCTGGGTAAACTCAATATGTTTCAAAAACGACATACCCAGCAATATTTCATCGGTCTGCAAGCCCGGCGTGATCCCCGCGGACACATTGCGCAATTCAATCCCACCGACACTGACACTATCGAGATTCGCCGCGTAGCTGGTCGACATGCCGTTGGCCGTCTGGGTCGGAAAGGCTCTACCTCGGCGCAAACCCAGAGATGCGGCAATCGCCTCGGGAATGGCCACTCCCGTCGCGCCGGTATCCAGCATGAACGTTACCGGCATACCATTAATCTGACCGTCAGTAACGTAGTGACCAAACTTGTTGCGCTGCAGCACCACTTCTCGAAATCCGTCTTCGGCATGCCGTGTCTGCAGGGACTGGTTGGGGTTGCGCTGTTCGTCAAGCAAATCACTAAAATAGAATAGGCCGAACCCCAGCAACACCAGCCAGGCCAGTGCCTGCATCACGATGCCCATGCGCTTCTGTTTGCGAACCTCGTCGCCGCCGCTCATACGCTATAGCCCGAGAAACCCTATACTGACTTATCAGAAACGTCAGGCGCTTCAGCAGCGGCAGGAAAAAAGTGGACATCGCGCTGCGGGAATGGAATCGAAATACCCTGTTTGTCGAACTCGCGCTTCACAGTTTCCATAACGTCCCAGTAGACATTCCAGTAGTCTGCCGTTTTGGACCAGGGGCGACAGATCAGGTTTACTGAAGAGTCAGCCAGTTCGTGCAACCGAATAACCGGCTCCGGAGTTTTCAGGACCTTGGGATGGTTCTCCAGAATCGAGTGCAGGATACTCTGTGCTGCGCCAAAATCGTCACCATAGCCGATGCCAAACACCATATCGATGCGGCGCGTATCGCTGCCGGTGATATTGGTAATAGCGTCATTCCAAACATTGTTATTGGGTATCGTAATTAGCTGATTATCAAAAGTATTAATAGTGGTGTAGAGAAGGTTCATGCCACTGACTTTACCACTCACTCCCGCCACTGTGATGGCATCACCCGTATCATAAGGCCGGTAGATCAGAATGAGCACGCCACTGGCAAAATTACTGAGAGTACCCTGCAGTGCCAAACCGATCACCAGGCCTGCCGCGCCGATTAGCGCGAGAACCGGGCCGATATTGACGCCAATCAAGGGCAGTGCCGCAATGAAACCAATAAAGAATACCGTGCGACGGACACCCACCTGGATAAAGTTCTCCAGCAGCATCGACACTGGCTGCCTGGCAACAAGGCGGTCGGTGAGGCGGCCCAGCAATCGAGAGATGAACAACACAATGAAGATAGCTGCGACGAATTTCAAAATATTGATGAGAAGCAGCAGCCCGCCATCCTCAGACTTGATCCACCCCCTTAATGCCAGCATCGCAGCTGTGGTTTCGTCGACACTCAGCTTGATGCCAGAGACCGCCGACAAATAGAGCCTATAGTCCTTGACGTCACCTCCCTTGGCGTCAAGCGAATCCAAAACGATTCCGAAGCGCTTGTTGATGCCTCCCTGCGCGACCCGCATGACGGCAATTTTCTCACTCGGCGCAGTGCTCGCCTGAATTGCCGCATCATCGGATTTACCGCTAGCAGCTAGTGTTGATGTATCCGCGGTGCTGGCTTCATCGCTTACCGCTCCGCCTGCGGCATCTGGCAGCAGGGCCAAAACGCTCTCTTTCAGCTGTTCACCGACTTGCCCGATCAGCCCGACACTCTGATCACCTTTACGGCTTCGTATCTCCAAAGCACCTATTTGCCTTACCTTTTCCTCAAGCACGCTTTGCCATGCGGCCGCTTCCACCTCGAGTTGCATCTTGGTCAGCGGCAATAACAACGAATTGAGATCAGCCTCGCTGATCTGCACGTTACTCGCGGTCTCCGCGACGTAATCTGTCGCGGCGAAGACCTCCGGATGGCGCAGCAGAAGCATCAGCGCAAGAGCACCCATGCAAGTGAGAGAGTGGAGTCGTTTTTTTGAAGCCACGATTTATCCTCTTAAGACAACAATCCAACCATTATAAAGAGGTTGCCGCATAGTGGCCAATGCAGCCCATGAGGAAAGCGCGCCTTCCAGCGCAAAAACGGCGTGCCGCTGCGCTCTATCAACTCAGCGTGTACTGACTCAGATCCGGTTCACGCGTCCACTTCCAGTAGTCAACCAAGCGCCAGGGAAGATTAGCTGTCACCTTACCCTCACTGTTCTTGTACCAGTTGTCGGTACTGTCATGGGCCCACACCAACTGCTGAACCCACGCCTGCAAACGTTCGTTGTATTCTTCGCTGGCTTCCTCGGTACACTCGATCAGTTGATAGTTATTCTCTAGCAGTACGCCCAGACAACCCATGATGTAGCGCACCTGGCACTCAGAGTTGAATACCAGGCTACCAGCATGCGCCAGATTAGTGGCAGGCCCATAAATGCAGAACAGATTTGGAAAGCCCGGCACGGTAATACCCAAATTAGCCTGCGGGTCATCTGCCCATTGCTCAGCCAGTATGCGGCCATTGCGGCCGACAATGTTCATTGGATAAAGCCAGCGGTGGTTATCAAAACCGGTGGCATAAATGATGATGTCTACCTCGTGCAGCGTATCACCGCAAACAATGCCGTTGTCAGTGACCCGGTCGATGGGATCGGTAATCAAGCCCGCATTATCGCGCTGCAGAGCGCGCAACCAACTGCCGTTGTCCTGCAGCATACGTTTGACGAACGGAGGATATTGGGGAACCACTTTATCCCGCAGCTGAGTATCGCCCTGCACCTGACTTTCAATCCAGGCCGTCATGTGCTGACGCGCCACGTCGTTGAGCTCGCACACCGAACGTTCCTGATGCGGCCACTGCGGATCAGTTACCAGCGAGGGTAGTAAGCCATCACTCGCCGGCCAGAACAGCATGAATCTATACCACCGCGCATAGTAAGGCAGATGCTTGAGCAACCATTTCACCTCATCAGGTACCGCTGCGTGGTACTGCGGATTGGGAAACATCCATACCGGCGAGCGCTGGAACACCTTTATCTCTGCCACCTGCTCTGCAATCGCCGGAACCAGCTGGAAGGCGCTGGCGCCCGTGCCAATGACGGCGACACGCTTGCCGCGCAGATCGTGCTGGTGTTCATATTTTGCGGAGTGAAACTGAGGGCCGTTGAAATCACTGCGGCCCGGAAATTCGGGTATCTTCGGCTGGTTCAACTGGCCCACTGCGCTGATAACGGCACGAGCGGTAAGCGTTTCACTGATGCCGCCCGGACGCTTTATCTGCACCCGCCACAACTGCTCAGCTTCGTCAAAAATCACGTCAGTGACAGCTGTGTCGAACTGCAGGTGCTCGTCGAGTTGGTATTCCTCGCAGCAGTTCTTGAAGTATGCCTGCAACTCCGGTTGCGCGCTGTAGTACTGGCTCCAATCATGATTGGGTTCAAACGAGTAACAGTAGAAATAGTTGGGGGTATCGACACGCGCGCCAGGATACGTGTTCTCAAACCAGGTACCGCCGACATCAGGGTTTTTCTCTAGTATCCGAAACGGTATGCCCGCCTCGCGCAGTCGAATACCAGCCAGAATTCCACCGACACCTGCGCCGATCACTATCACCGGGAACTGCTGTCGCTGTGACTGCGGCACTTCGCTCGCCCAGTGCAGGGCACGACTGTCTTCGCCCGCCAGATTCATTTCCTCCATCATCATGGGCACGTACTCCTCGGGTACGTGTTCTCCCACCATAAAGCTCATCATGCGCCGCACAGTCTCGGCGTCCGGAAGCTTTGGCAGCTGGCACTGATTGTCGCGGAACTGCTTGGCGACCTGCAGTGCCTGGCGCCGCACTTCGGCCTGCTGCTCCGGCGGCAGGAAGCCATCAATCTCACCCAGTATTGCTGTATTGGGACGAATCGGGCCGTCCAGTAAGCTGCTATCACCGCTCATGTGTATCATCGACATCATCAGCGCCGGAATACCTGCATGCTGCAGGGCGCGCTCGATAAACTCATCACTTTCTGTGATCGGTTGCTCGGCCGGACGCAGGTGTTTACGGATGAGGTCTTCAACGCTGTTGCTCATGCGGAGTGTTCCTTGTTGTTGTGGACGGGGGTGTAGCGGGTGTCGCTACCTGCCCGACCGATCTACGGCGTGAAAATTATGGCGATACTGACGCGGGCTCATTCCCAGATGCTTGCGGAACATACGCGAGAAAAACGCCTGCTCGGAATAGCCCACTCTGTTGCCGATATCGGCGATACGCAAGTTACTGTGCAGCAGTAACTGAGCAGCCTGTACCAATCTTAGTTCGTTGCGGTAGGCCATGACACTGGATCCCGTTTCTTTCTTGAATAGCCCCGACAATCTCGAAGGCGACAAATTGCTGGCGGCAGCGACATCCTCCAGTACGATGTCGGCGGCGAAATGCTCGTCGATATAGGTGCGAGCCGCCCTTATCCTTGAATCGAGTGCCTTGCTGCTGTCTCGCGGCATGCAACTAGCGCAGCGCAACAATAATTGCTCCAGCAAGTTGTGGTCCAGTTGGGCCTTCAGCGGGCCGCTGTCGATGAAGTTACTGTACAGTTGGCTCAGGGTGCGCTCGATGCTATCCGCAGCATCGGTATTCAGCGCCAACTGCCGAACTCCTGGCCCGGCTAGAGGCCATTGCACCCAGGAGCGCCAGCTGTCAGCGCACTGAAAAACAACCCAATAGAAATTCCACTGCGCACTTTGTGAACCGGAAAAGTCTGTCAATGTGCCGGGCTCTATCAATGCGACACTGGTCGGTGTGAGCTCGTAATCACGCAAACCCGCTCTGAAATATCCTGTACCGGCCAGCGTAAATACCAACAGCCAACTATCCACCTGGGTATCGCCAAAGCCGCCGAAATTGATTGAGTGACGGCCACGCCCTGCATACTTGCCGACGAATAAAGGCAACTTCACGAATAGGCTATGGTCCAGCGCCGCCAGATATTGACGAATAAATTCCTCAGCCTGTTGTTTCGTCAACGCCAACTGGCCGAACGCCTGTTGCCACTGCGGCACGAGGCTCAATAACCTGTGCTGCTGTGGCAAACTCAGAATAAGTGCATCAGTGAAGCGCTGGAAAGACCGGAAGTCGACCGGGGCACCGGTTTCGGCAAAGTAGGCAGCGGCGAGATTGCGATCAGCCACGCCCGGGTCCACCCCATTAATGAGGGCGAACAGCACTCTGGCAACTGCCGTTGAGGCAGCCAACTAGTTTCTCAGCATGTGATAGGAATATCCAAATTAATAACTGATAACTCCAATTTATGTGCAACAAAGTGACCTACTATATCAAGAATGTCCAATAACGGGCAATCGCTTACTGGCTTATTATAATGCGGAGAAACCTATGAATAGCTTCCTGATCCAAGGCGGCACGTTGGTCGACGGCACCGGAGCTCCCAGCTACCCGGCAGACCTGCGCGTGGAAAACGGCGTTATTACTGAAATAGCACCTAAACTCGAAGTACGTTCAGATGAAGAGGTGCAAGACGCCGCAGGCTGCATCGTCGCCCCAGGATTTATCGAAACCCATACCCATTTTGATGGCACCATGTGGTGGGAACCGGATCTCAAGCCATTGGCCGGTTTTGGTGCTACCACTGTGATCATGGGCAACTGTGGTTTCTCAGTCGCACCGCTGTCAGACTCACCCGAAGCGCGTGATGAAGTGGTAAAAATATTCTCTTTCTTCGAAGATATCCCTGCGGAGCCCTTTCGAACAGAACTACCCTGGACCTGGAGAACCTGGTCCGAGTACAAGCAGGCGCTCACCACGCAAGTAAAAGTGCCTACCAACTACGGGGCTTACGTCGGGCATATTGCGCTGCGCCTCGCGGTGCTGGGCATGGAGGCCTGGGATCGCGCGGCTACGCCGGCTGAGATTCAGGAGATGGTTACTCTGTTGCACGACGCCCTAGACGCCGGCGCCATGGGTATGTCGTCCAATTTAATGGATCACGACGGCAGCGACCGTCCAGTTCCCTCACTCAAAGCCGACGACGCAGAGTGGCTGGCGCTGGCCCAGACCCTGGAGCAATACCCCGGCAGGCAGCTGCAGATTATCGTCGATACCTTCCGCGCCATGACGGCTCCTGCTTCGATGGAGCGACTGGGCAATCTGTTCGAGGGTATTGATGTGCGCGTGCAATGGGGCGGCGTGCCAACGCTGGAGTTCCAGCGCGACTTAATGGGCATACAGACGCCGCTGATTGAGATGCATGAAAAGTTCAAGCAGGAAGGCAGGGACTTCTGGACCGGCTTCTCACATGTGCCGATCACCGTAACCCTGAGCGTGCAGCAATCGCTCATTTTCGCGCAGAGTAATGACTATGTCTGGCACGAGGTTGTGGTCGCCGAAACGGAAGAGGAGAAGATACGAATTATGCGCGATCCCGACTGGCGTGCCCGCGCGCGCATCTCTTGGGATAACGAAGCGTTCGATTTTTCTCCACTGGCGAAAGCACAATCGCGGGGTATGTTGTTACTAAACTCCGACAATGGCACGGGCCCGGTTCGTATCACCCTTGGTGAATATGCGGACGAGTTAGGCGTGCACACCTCTGATGCTATGGCCGAATGGCTGATCAATAACGGATTGGATTCCACCGTGACCATGCCGGCTTTCGCCAAGGATGAAGACATGGTGGTACGCCTGCTACGCGACCCCTACACCTTGGGCAATATCACCGATGCTGGCGCCCACGGCCAAATGTTGTGCGGCGGCGGCGAGAACATACTGTTACTCACCGACTATGTGCGAGACTCGGGCCGAATCACGCTGGAGGAGGCTATCCACAACCTGACGGGGAAGCCGGCCAATCACTTTGGCCTGCATGATCGTGGCGAATTGGCAGTTGGCAAACGCGCCGACATCACAGTTTTTGATATGGACGAAATTCGCTATCAGGACATAGAAAAAGTGTACGACGTACCCGATGGCAAGGGCGGTCATACATGGCGCTGGACGCGCAGCCCCGCACCCATGCGACTGACAATGGTAAACGGCGAAGCCACCTTTCAGAACGGTGATTATACCGATGCCAGGCCCGGCGTTATGGTGAGCCCGCAAGGCCGAGCGGCTATGCCTTGATGGCTGCGCGCAGACAGTACTCGGCTCCCTATAGCTTACTGCGTCTAAAACTGCGGTAAGCTACAGGGACACAAAAAAACGAGGAGCGAAGCCTTGTCATATCCAAAAAAGCAGGCCCTACTGACTTGGGCGAGACAGTATCCCGAATTGTGGAATGCTGGCGACAAGCAGGCGTGGATTGAAAACTGGCGCTCCGTGGCGCCCGGTGAGTTCCGCATGTTGGACCCGGTGGGAACACCCCAAAAGCGCGGCTTCAAATTTTGCTGTGAGGATTCATGGGATCTGTTTCAGCCACGCGTGCGTTTCAATATTCAGCCCGGCACACTGTTTGTATGTGCCAATGAAGTCGCTTGGTGCCTGGAAAATCACTTTGAGGGCCCCGATGGCCCCAAGCTTCAATACAGCCTTGAGACCTACCTGTTTGGTGACGACGGCTCTGTCAATATCCGCACCTACTATAGGGTTCCCGCGCACAGTAATGAAAATATCGGCGATATTTTTGAAGTCTACTTACCCGACAACAAGCACGGCTGAATAGCGCTTTAATAAGCGACTAGATCGGCGCCAAACCGAGTAAAGCTTTGAGGCCTATATGCTGGCCTTTAAGCCTAGTGACTGCGAAGCCTAAACGTAGCGCTTAAGCATTTATTGCCGATTTAGCAGTTTTAGACAGTGCCAGTCACGACGGGTCTTACTTCTTGATAAGTCCCGCAAACAGTTTGTCGAGCTTGGTCGCGTTGTACGGTGGATTAGTGCCCGCGAGCTTCTGTAAATTCACCCAGCCCTGTTTGTAAACACTGCGCGCATGACTGAAGGTCTTGAACCCATCATGGCCCTGATAGCTACCCATGCCGCTGTTGCCGACACCACCGAAGGGCAGATCAATATTTGATACATGCATCAGCACATCGTTGATGGTGACGCCACCAGACTGCGTATTCTGCAAGACATAGCGTTGCTCGGACACATCATTGCCGAAATAGTAAAGGCCCAGCGGATGCGGTCGATCGGCGATATAGTCAACACAGTCAGTCACTTTGGTGTACGTTTTCACGATCATCACGGGGCCGAATATTTCGTCCTGCATTACTTTCAGATCCTCTCCTGGATTGACTATCAAATGCACAGCGATGCGCCTCTCCTGTGCATTATAGCTGTCTTCAGAGAGTGGCACGATACGCGCGCCCGCCTGCCTGGCCTCTTCGATATATCCCGTAATACGCTCAAAATGACGTGAGTTAATCACCGCCACATAGTCGCCGTTACCCGCAACCGTGGGGAAAAGACGACTGAAGGTCTCTTTGGCAGCACCAATAAACTCGTGCAACTCATCCTCCGGCACGAAAACATAATCCGGAGACAGGCAGACCTGCCCGGCGTTCATCGTCTTTCCTGAAATAATCGCCTCGGCTGCCTTGGAAGTATCAGCGCTTTTGCTGATAATCGTGGGCGACTTGCCACCCAGCTCCAGCGTTACCGGCGTAAGATTGTGCGCAGCCGCCTGCATGACCATCTTGCCAATGCTGGTAGCGCCAGTGAAGAGGATATGGTCGAGAGGCAGGGCACTAAACGCAGCACCCACTTCCGGCCCTCCCGTAACAACAACAATTTCCTCATCGGTGAAATATTGTCGAAACAGCGTCTCCAGCAGGGCTGCTGTTTTAGGGTTGAACTCTGAGGGCTTAATCATCACACGGTTTCCCGCAGCCAGCGCGTTGGCCAAGGGATGGAATACCATCGCCATCGGAAAGTTCCAGGGAGACATGATGCCCACCACACCCAAGGGCTGATATTCCAGTCGAGCCCGCCCACCCAGCAGGCCCATCGGGAACATCGCTGCACGTTTCTGGGGGCGCATCCATTTCTCAACATGCTTTATCGCGTGCTTGAGATGATTGATCGGCATCACGACCTCGGACATTTTACTTAAATAGGGAGAGCGGCCGCCGTAATCTTCATCAAGCGCCGTCACCAGCTCCTCCTGATTCTCAACCAGCAGATTGATGCAGCGCTGCAGTCGCTCCTTGCGCGTGCCCGCGTCGGGAAAACCGCCGGCTCGCTGTGCTTTGCGCAAACGCTGTAACTGCACCTGCATCACATCGGGTGTCACTGCTGAATTCATTGCTGTAATCCTTCCAGCGCGGGGAGCCGCTGGGTCATTGCGTGGTTGGATAGTAGCCATCAGTCTAGATGCTGCCGTCACCAATATCCAGTGAGGTAATCTACAGAAACGTACATGATGTCGTGATTTCAGTCTGCGCTTAATCAGGTCTCGTGCGCTATTGCACTCACGTCAAATAACGTTTTTTCATACTGTCGCTACGCACACTTTGCAGCGCGCCCGCTTGATTGCAGCCGCAAGCGCTTTTTAACGCCGTCCTTGCGAGTCTTCATCAGGCGCCGCTCTTCTGCTATCGGACTTGTGCTGCTATGCTTTTGCAGTGGGCTGGCATTCCATCAGACACTTCACTTTGCCATTAAAAGGACGTATTTTTGGGCAAGCCACTACATATCCCACCATTTTCTTTCATTCTCGCACTACTCCTGTGCGGAATGCTGAACACCGCTTCAGTTGTACATGCCGATGCAGGCCCCCGGCCGAATCCAAAGCTGATTACCGCCCCCATGGACCCTAGCGATAAGGGCGGCTGGTGGCGCTATTATGCCGGTGCGATGAATATTGATTCAAACGCCTACTACGACCCCCATGGCGTAGACTTTAAGTGGGCGTATTCGCGCAAAGAGCCGCTGCCATCAGATCCGAGGATCGTGGTGCACATGCACGGGTCCGGTGGCGGTGAAGGCTCGATGGGGGTATTCGGACCCTCTGCCCGAGGTGATATCGAGGTACGCACACAGGATGCTGAAGCGTATAGCCAAAGCTGGAGAGAATGGTGGACGTTCGGCAAAGACGGCACCCCCTATCCCGGTCGCAGAATTGCCGCGACACTGGAGTTCCTGACCCAGCGCTACGGGATCGACGTGAGTAAACGCGGCATCGTTCTCGAGGGGCCCTCCATGGGCGGAGCGGGCGCAGTAATGCAGACAATGATACTGCCCTCGCCATGGCGTGAGCACATCGCCTATTCCGCAGCGAACTCCGGCGTCATTATGCCTCGGCAAATAGCGCGAAGAGATCCCGCGCAATATGGCAACTTCCCACGCGATAGTGGGCCGGGTAAAGCGCTCTGGGACAGCATCGATTTCGCGGTTCAGTCGACTACCGATCCGGTCGTAAGAGGTCTGCATTATCGACATGCATTCAGCAGCAATGATCAGTTCAGTGCCGGAGTCGGTAACGCCAGCACCCAGCTACTGTTTGTTAATGTGGTTGAGCAACAGAAGGTTAGTGGCGCCTTCGGCTGGGTGAAGGCCGGCCACTCCAACTATGAAGACGGCGTAAACATGCCCAACATGTCGCAATTTGAGAGTCCAGAACAAGACGTGACCCTGGATCGAGCGCACCCGGCCATTACCAACTCCACAGGAAATTACCCGCTACTGGCGAAGGATCGAACGAACCAGAATAAGTATCCTCGCGGCCATTACAACATGGGTATTCTCTGGGATCACGCAGGCATTGTGGACGAGAGCTCGCAACTCGTGTTCCCCCTGAGATACCAGCGGCGTGCCGATATGGGCAAGGGCATCCCTGATCAACCAATGGCGATTACGGTCAGCGTCACACCGCGGCGCGCGCAGCATTTTCAGCTGCAAGATGGCGACACCGTAAAATGGTCCTGGGATAAAGGAGCGCTCAGCGGAATGGCGAAAGTGACCGGGGATACTGTTACGATTGATGCTATACCGCTGATCTCTGGTGACAACTATAAAACCCTTCGAATTTACCCGTAGACATCTGCAGAAAAATATCCGCGATTACCCTGCTCGCACTCATGCAACCGACACAGGTTGTACGCCATATAACAGAAAGGACGCACCCCTGATCCGCTGGAAACAAGGCTCACTGGCTGCAGGAGAAAATCCGGCGTCAGTTTTCCGGGCATCACCCCGCTGTGGACTTCTTATACCAGCAAACTCATGGTGTAATGCACGGCGCATGCAAACCAACTGCACATAGCACTTTACCGGGTGCTACATCACTCACTACAGAACAGGACAGGCATCACCTGTGAAAATTGGTATTGACGCTACTTCCTGGAACAATAATCGCGGTTTCGGTCGATTTACCCGCGAACTACTGACCGCCTTGTTCCAGCTCCAATCGGAGCACAAGTTCTGCCTCTTTGTGGATCAGCCGCTACAAGGCCTGTCGAACTTTCAAAACGTGAGCGTCATACAAGTGGCTTCTTCACGGCCGACGACCGAAGCGGCCGTTGCAGATAGCAATCGATCACTGTCTGACATGTACAAACTATACCGCGCTGTGTCAGGGGCCTCACTGGATATTATGTTCTACCCGGCGGTCTACTCCTGGTTTCCTGCGCCTCGCTCTCTACCCACTATGGTGACCATCCACGACGCCATCGCAGAGCATTATCCAAAACTGGTATTTCCAAAGTGGAAGAATCGCCTGTTTTGGACGCTAAAAGTAAAGTTGGCGATCTGGCAAAGCAAACGAATTTTAACCGTCTCTCATGCGGCTAAAGCTGAAATTGTTCAATACATGGGCGCAAATCCCGACAGCATCGATATCGCCAGCGAAGCACCGCCACCGGGTTTCAGGCGGACCACTGACCAATCTCTGATGCTGGCTGCAAGGCAGCGGGCCTCACTTCCTGACGAAGCGCCAATCATTGTTTATGTCGGGGGGCTCGCGCCGCATAAGAACCTCCATGGCTTACTCGATGGACTGGAAATCGCTATCAACGAGGGGCACATTCCGGAGGTTCATCTCGCACTAATCGGCGATCTTAAGGGCGCTGGTTTTACGTCCAATCACGACAGCCTGCAGGCTCGCGTATTGGCCAACCCTGCACTGCGTAACAAAGTCCATTTTTGCGGCTACGTGTCCGATCCGGACCTTGTAGCGCTTTATAGCTCAGCAGTGGCAGTCGCCATGCCATCCTACTCGGAGGGCTTTGGCCTTCCCGCCGTCGAGGCGATGGCCTGCGCTACCCCGGTGCTATCGAGCAACAGAGGCGCATTGCCAGAAGTGGTCGCTGAGGGCGGGCTGTACTTTGACCCGTTCGATGCGCGATCCATTGCAACGGCGATTGTCAGCATCGTAGAGGACGATGCGTTGCAGTCTCGTTTATCCATTAATGCCCTGTCCAGAGCTGAAAGCTTTACCTGGGAGCGTGCCGCTCGCTTGACTATTGAACACCTTGAAGCCATGCAACGCCTGAGCATACGGCTCCGCCTATAAATTGACGAATATGTCCTTTACCGGTACCGGTTCGCGGATCACGTTGATGTCCAGCAACTGATCGGCTAATGTCTGCCAGCGCTGCAACGTCATCTCACCTACGCTGTTCGTTTTTGCAGTTTTTATCAGCTCGCGCTGGGCATAGGCGCTGCGCTCAAATGTTTCGGCCGACATGGCCTTGTTAAGCTCCATCATCGACACGTTTGTTGCATCGGGGTCTTCCAGATAGTGATTCCAACCACGGCGCACAGCCGCCACCATCGCAGTCACCTGATCAGGATTTTCTTCCCAGCGCTTGCGCTGGGTAACCAGCACTGCCGTATAGGGGTTATACCCACTATCGGCGACCAGAAACGTCTTCACTTTTAACCCGGCGGCCGCAGCCGTTAATGGCTCACTGGTCACAAAACACTGCTGTGAGAGCTTGGGATCATTCTGAAAATTGCCAATCCCACCGAGGTAAGGCGCGGTCACTACCGCTAGTGGTCCATACTTCTTCATAAGAAACTGGGCATAAGGTAACCCTCTTTGCCACAACAGCACACCCTCGCTGTGCATGACTTCATCGATTGATATGAAGCCTCGTTCAGCGTGGGTCATAATGCCTTGCGGATTCGTTTGGTAGGTAGCAAACAACGCAACAATATCGCTGGCGCCACGCGCCAACGCGATAACGACCTCATCGGCGGAAACAATCGCATAATCAACTCTGCCAGCAAGCAGCATCTGTATTGTCGGAGTGCCTGACCCGCCTTCGATGATCTCTACGTCCAGGCCATTGTCTGTGTAATAGCCTTGTTCCTGCGCGGCATAGAAACCACCAAACTGCGGCTCCGGTTTCCAGTTAAGTGCCAATACCAGCGATTCAGCAGATGTATCTGGCTGCGCCACTGATTGCACGCTAAAAAGAACCGCGAAAAGAAGACTGCACAATCCACGCATGACTATTTCCTCAGATAGGGCCGACCGCGAAACAATAATCGGCTGCAGGCCTCAATAATGAAAATCAGTAGCAGAGCCAGCACGCTGGACATCAGCACGCCGCTAAAGACAAGATCCACACGCTGCTGGGTTCGCGCTGAGTCAATCAGGCTGCCTAAACCTCCACCGGCTATGAATTCGCCAACAATAGCACCGATAACCGCGAGTCCGGCGGATATCTTGATGCCAGTAAGAATGTAGGGGACAGCTGACGGAATCTGCAACTTAAAAACCAACTGCCATGGAGACGGCTTATACAGTTTGAACAGCTCCTTGAGATGAGGGTCGGTTTGCTGCAGGCCCGTTAACGTGTTGGCCAGAATGGGAAACAGCGAAACAATAAAAGCCGATGCTCTAACCGTCGGCTGGCCGAATCCAAACCAGATAACCAGCAGCGGTGCGATAGAAATAATCGGTACCGTTTGAAAGAAAATACAAAAAGGCAGCACTGCGCGACGCACAATTGGAATAGCAAAAAACACCAACGCCATAGTAACACCCGTCACCAAACTCCAGCCAAGCCCCCAGGTGATTGCACTAGCGGTGCTCAGTGTAGCGGCGTATATCTGGGGCCATAATTCCAGCGTAATAGAATAGATCTGTGTCGGCGAAGGCAGCAGATAGGACGCTACCCATTCTTGCACCACCACCCACTCCCATATCGACAGAAGCGCCATGAGAAAGATCCAGGCCGGATATTTATCGAGCAGCCAAGCTTTGATCCTGTGGGTCACAGCACAGCCTCACTGCCGCCCAACTCAACCTGATCGCACTCCATTTCAGTGAACAAGTCCGAGTACATTTTTACCAGGGCATTAAAGGACGGCGTGAGCTTAAGTGACTGATTGCGGAGAGCAAAATCAACTGCCTGCCAGTCCCTGGCACGGCCCGACCTGTCCATTAGCAGAATATGATCTGCAAGATACACTGCCTCAGAAATTGAGTGCGTCACAAAAACATACTGCAGCTGCAGCTGCGATTTCAGTTCAAGCAGCAAGTCCTGCATACGAAATCGCGTGCGCTCATCAAGTGCGGCAAAGGGCTCATCGAGGAGCATGATCCTGGGCTCAGTCACCAGTGCGCGAGCCAAGGCCACCCGCATTTGCATACCGCCACTAAGCTCACTTGGAAAGTGTTCGAGCCGATCCTGCAGCCCGAGTTGTTGCAATAGATCGAGCGCTTTGCCGCGGGATGTTTCGCCGCTCCGTCCCAGCAATTCCAGCGGCAACAAAACGTTCTCCAGGCAAGTGCGCCACGGCACCAATCGCGGCTCCTGAAAGACATAACTCATGTGCGCTGCCAGCTCAGGTACAATTTGGATCGAACCGCTACTGGGTGGCTCTAGCCCCATCAAAAGCCGCAGCAGGGTGGTCTTGCCACAGCCCGAAGGTCCCAGCAGGCACAGGCTTTCATCTGCAGACAAAGTAAAAGACAAATCGTCAATAACGGCACGCGCATCGTTCGAGAAGCGCTTGCCCAACTGGTGAACTTCGATGGAATGCATTGAATACGTAATGTTCCAGAGTTTCCTGAGATGACAAATGATTCTGGGCGAGAACGACGGCACAATCAATAGTCGATCAAACGCAGGCTCAGAAACGATAGGATCTACGCTACAGTAGGCCTACATTATCTCTGTGCGACAATAGGCAGAAGAACGGCGCAGCCTAGGCTAAACCTGGCCAAGATAGACGCCGCTGGACAAAATAATGTGACCACAGTGGCTCTCATCGAGGATATAGACTCGGATTCTGCATTGGAGTCCACACAGTGACTATCTGATCCGATTCCAGCGGCCAATAGTACCGATCAAAATACCAGCGCGTAATACCGCCATCACCTAACTTACTATGAAGCCTGGTCGCGGCAAAGCTGGCCTGAATCTACAGCCAGAAGATGGGTAGTCTGCTAATCCGTCAAGTGTTGGTGCCAGTAAAGTGCGCGAGCATTAGTGCAAGATCGAAAGCCCGGCCGATCTAGAGAATTCTAGTCCTGCGATTTGACCAATTGCATCTGCCATTCAACAAAAGGAACTGGCTCATCCGCAAGAAAAGCCCTGATCATGGCGTTCACTTGAACCGGGGCTTCCTGCTGCACCCAATGCGACACTCTGGGTAGGTAACGAATGCAAAGATTTCGGACGTATTCGTCGGTACCGTATGTGGACTCTATCGTAAGCGCTATGTCCTCCTCGCCCCATATCATCAAAGTCGGCACGTCAATGACCGGCATGCCCCTGGCGGCAATTTCTTTTCGTGCTCGCTGCAGGGCGCGGTAGTAGTTGATCATGGCTTCCAGCGCTCCGGGCTGACTTGCATTGTGCCGATAGACCTCGGTCACAGCAGGAGGAAACATCGACTTGTCTACACTGGTCTTTCGAAATAGCTCCCCGATGGCTTGAGCTCTCCTGAGACCTAGAAAAAACTCCGGCAAGCGCGGAATCTGGAAGAACAGGATGTACCAGGACTTCCTGATCTGGGCGCAGCCCTTGCTCATCACCTTACGAAAAGGGCCTGGGTGGGGCACATTGCAGATGATCAATTTCTCCAACTCTCTGCGCTTTTCAATGGCAAACTGCCACGCGATTATCGCACCCCAGTCATGGGCGATAATGACAATAGAGCTTTTCCCTGAGACGTCAATGAGTGCAGCGACATCGTCCATCAATCTGTCGATATGGTAGTTATCGACCCCCAGTGGTCGAGAAGTGCCGCCGTAGCCGCGCAAGTTGGGCGCCCATGCCTCATAACCTGCATCAGCCAGCATCGGCAACTGGTAGCGCCAGGACGTATTGAGCTCTGGAAAGCCGTGTAAACAGAGCGCTAAGGTGTCACCGGAACCGCATTTGTCGACCTCAAAACGCAGGCCGTTAGCCTCTACGAACTCAGTCCTGATCATCTCAGTGCTTGTCATGTGGCTCTCACAGCTCGGTGAACATTATCATATAGGCAGTATAGGCATGCGCCAAACACATTTGCGGCAAGACTCGGCCTGACGCGGCTCGGCCTGACGCGGCTCGGCCTGACGCGGCTCGGCCTGACGCGGCTCGGCCTGACGCGGCCCGAGCTCATATAGCACAGCGTTTACATTCCATCGCAGCACGGCACTCCGATATACTGCTTGGCAAACCTCAGTGACTGCTTGGGAACATTTTGACGCTATGACTGCAAAGCAAGGCTATGGGTTCAGACTTTCACTTTTAGGCATATTCGCGGCCACCTGGGCCTGGGCGGCATGGAATCCGCTGCATCCGGATGACTGGTTACTGGAAAACTATCTGGTATTTTTCTGGGTGCCGGTGCTACTTATCACGGGGCGCTTCTTCAGATTATCCGATATCTCCTACGGACTCATCACGCTGTTTATGTGCCTGCATGTCATAGGGTCTCATTACACCTATGCTGAAGTTCCCTTCGGTGAGGTTCTGCAAGATTGGACCGGGGCGGAGCGCAATATGTACGACCGACTGGTGCATTTTAGTTTTGGCTTACTGCTCGCCTATCCTGTTCGCGAGGTGCTCGTGCGGATTGCCCAACTGCGCGGGTTCTGGGCGTATTTTTTTCCAGTCGATATTACCTTTTCCATCTCCGCGATTTACGAAATTGTGGAGTGGAAAGCGGCAGCATTTGTCGCGCCCGAGCTGGGTCTTGCCTTTCTGGGTACACAAGGCGATATCTGGGATGCGCAGAAGGACATGTTGCTGGCGGGCATGGGTGCCATTGTCGCGATGCTCATCGTGTTTCTTATCAATCTTTGGCTCAACCCCAATACCCGGGCAGAGCTACGCGACAGCCTACGAATACCCAAAGGCGATCATCCACTGGGGGAGGCAAAGCTGGAAGAGTGGCTAGAGCAAGAACGAAAATAGTGCAAAAGATCAGCGGCTATCCGCCTGAGAAATCCAGTGCCCGGAAACTGTCTTTTCCATCGCCTGCCGGTAGCGATTGTGGAGGATCTTCACCCGTTTAACATAGGTATGCGTTTCCTCATAGGGCGGTATGCCTTTGTAACGCTTAACCGCGCCGGGCCCGGCATTGTAGGCGGCTGTCGCCAACGTCGTATTTCCACCGTTTAGTTCCAGCAACCATGCAAGATAACGAACACCACCAAAGATATTGTCCTGTGGCTCCATAACATTGGCAACCTCCATGTCCTGCGCGGTACCCGGCATCAACTGCATTAATCCGAGTGCGCCTTTCTTTGACCTGGCGCCCGGCCTAAAGGCCGACTCTGCATGGATTACAGCGCGCACCAATGCCGGGTCCACCTGGTATTTTCTGGCGGCAGAATTTATCACATATTCATAGGCCGTCAGTTGCAGTGGAATATTGCTCCAATCGAGCTTCGATTTAACATTGCAGGCAAAGCACGATAACTGCATTATTTCATAGGCGATCCCGCTAGGGGCGCGATCAGAATAGGAGCGCACACCCGACTTGTTAGTGAACTTGAAGATCTTCATTTCGGTTTTTTCGGGCTCGGTGCCCTGCTGCTGCGCGGAAACCTTCGACAATACTGTGCCGCTTGCAGATATTGCGGCGACACCTGTCTCCGCGCCTGCATGGGCCGCGAACAACAATACTGCAGCTATGCCTAGTTGAAGCCGCACTTTCACACCTTTACATCCCTTTTTATCGTCTACCCATAATCAGTCTACGACAAACCAACCGTCAGGCTTTCGACTTTTCTGCGAAATAGTAGACTATCTTGTGCGTACTAATTTCGGTAGCGGCTGCAGGCCCAAGCAACAGGAAGCGTCGCTCTCACGGGCGGTCCGATGATCAATCGCTACAGAGTATTTCCATCTTGCGCCGGGCGAGATCGACCTGATCGGCCGTCGTGGCCTTAACCAACTGTTGCTTGGCATTGTGACACTCAGCGGCTTCCATCTGGAAACTGCTCTGCAACTCCTCCCTCGCTCTGGCCGATGCCGGGTCACAGGCCGCGGGTGTCATGCGGCGCACATTGGTGGTACTGCCAGTCTCTTCGACAATAACGCAGTCGCCTTTTATGATTCCGCTCTGGTCTGTGATAACGCGAATAGAGTTACCGTCATTTGTGCGGATGGTATACGCCATACCGTTTCGACTGCCCTGCGCCATGCTGGCAACGCCGCCGCCAGCGCCCGCACCGATAATGGCATTGCGCGCCTGCTTACTCGAAGATTTGCCACTGCCCGACAACAAACCGAGTGCACCGCCAATCAGGGCACCAGTGCCCGCATTTGAATCCAGTTTCACGCTCTGTACATTATCCACGATTCCCGTGCTGATTCTGGTCGACTGCCCCGCTTTCTGGGCGAAGGTCGGCGCTATCGCGATTGCGAGTGATAGCGCCATTATTGAAACCACGCTGGCCTTGATCAATTGCATAATTAGACCCCTGTGTTGGCGGACACTGACACTACCTGGCCGCGCCGCTGTGTGTTGATACCCAAACCCGATCATGACAATACTACTGGGAGACCTTACATTTCTCCATCATCTTTTGCTTCATCGTCGCTTCCATTTCCAATTTTTCCTGCTCGTACAAGCTGTACTGTTGCGGGGCCAGAACCTCTTTCAACTGTGCATCCTTCGCTTGTGCGTTTTTCCTGAATGACATCATTTTGCCAAGCTGCGGGCCACTGGAGTCCATCAGCACCTGAGTTTCCTGCGCGTATTTGAGTTTAATTTCCGAGACTTTTTGGGTAGTTTTTTCGTCCAGCGTGAGATTGCTTTGTAACATCTTGGTTAACGCAGCGGATCGCTCTTCGGGCGTTGCATTCTTCAACGCATCCATTTGCGCTATTGCCAACGCTGGAGTAAACAATAACTACGCACAGCCTAAAACATACCTAACTGATTTTTTCATCCATAACCCCATCTTATCGAATGATAAGTAATACCTTGCACAACGACTGAATTAAAGGCCAGCAGCGGATTGCCGCAACCGCTAATCTGTTAGTTACGACCACACCGCTCTCCATATCAAGCAAACTTGTTGTTTGGTTGCCCTGATCTCTCCGAGCCGCAGAGACACCCAACCAGTAAACGGTCGATGAATACAGGACACTTTCACGCTACACTGCTCGCACGCAACCCTCAGGACACTTTGATGCGCAACGTAGAAATCACCAGGCAGCCGGTCGAACTCTTCAAGATTCTTAAATTTGAGGGTCTGGTGTCCACGGGCGGCGAAGCCAAACTCGTGATAGCCGACGGACAGGTGAGCGTCAATGGCGAAACAGAAACCCGCAAGCGGCGCAAAATCGTTGCTGGGGATATCATCGTATTTGCGAACGAATCGTTGCAAATACATCTGGCACAAACATAGCTGAGCTTATTCACCCGTGGTCAAAAGACATAAAGCGCGCAGACCCTCTCGCAAACCACCCTCCAGACCATCACCCAGTGCGCTGTGGGGCAAAGATACGCTGCTGATAGAGCGCATGAGCCAAGAGGGGCGAGGAATTGCGAGTCGCGATGGCAAGATCGTTTTCGTCACCGGGGCGCTTACGGGAGAACAAGTGCGCGCACAGTGCACCACCGTGAAGCGGGATTACGACGAGGCCGATATGATTGAGTTGCTGGCGGAGACAAGCCCTTCCGTCGAGCGCGTCCAGCCCTCATGCCCGATCTACCAGGACTGCGGCGGATGCAGCTTGCAGCATTGGTCCCTGGCGGCGCAGCGACTACACAAACAGGCTACTTTACACTCGGTGCTGCAAGCTATCGCACCTCTGCCACTTGAAGCGCCCGTTATTGGCACCCCGGAAGCCTTTCGGCATCGACTGCGTCTGCTGGTAACACGCACGGCCGACAGAGGTTATTCACTGGCACTGCGCCAGCGTGGTTCCCACGACGCAGTGCATCTCAGGCACTGTATCGTGGCTGACTCAGCGGTCAATTCCTTATTGCAGGCATTGCCCGCGATGCTGTCCAAAGTACCAGAGCTGCAAGGATTGCGTGAAATCGAGGTAGACTCTGACACCAGTGGTCAACTCGGTTTGTGCTGTTACTTTGCCGCACATCCCGGAGAGAAAAACCTCGTTGCGCTGCGCGCGGCGCTTTTGTCGAAACCGGTCGCCGCCCTGCGTGTGCGCCTCAATACTCAACGCAAACCACGTAGCGACACATTCGACGATGAAACCCGCCCCGGTGAACTTAGCCAGTGGCAGGAGCTACTCGCTGAAGGTGAACTGTGCCTCCGAATACAACGGCATAACGCCCTGGGAGTTGCTCCACCGCCACCGCTGGAACTGGCCTACCTGCCGGGCGACTTCACCCAAACGAACTGGTCAATCAACGCCGCATTGCTAGACCGAGCACTGGACTGGCTGCGCCCCGGCATTGATGAAGTCGCACTGGACCTGTTCGCTGGCATAGGGAACTTCAGCCTACCGCTGGCGCAGACTGTGAAAGCAGTGCATGCCTTTGAGTATGACAAAAGCATGACCCTGCGCGTCGCAGCCAATGCCTCTCACAACGGAATCGACAATGTGAACGCTATGACGCTGAATTTGATGGACGAGAATACTGTGCTGCCCCGCGCGGACATCGCGATTGTTGATCCACCGCGCGCGGGCGCGAAAACGGCTTGCGACGCTATGGTTCGTGCGAAAGTTAAGCGCATTGTGTACGTTTCATGCCATCCCGCCACGCTAGCCAGAGATGCGCGCATACTGCAAAAAGCGGGCTATCGATTATCCAAAGCCGCTGCAGTGGATATGTTCCCTCACACCGGCCACAGTGAGGCCATCGTCCTGTTTCAGCGAAAGTAAGATTGCCAGCCAGTGCTCAGCGCGCCAGCAATTCGTCCAGTTCAGCTATAACAGCCAACAAGTCAGGGCCCACCGTTAATGCCTGCAAACCGAGGCTACGCGCTGCGTCTACATTGGCCTGATAATCATCCAGAAAAACCACCTCATGCGGCGCCAGTTCACCCAGATGCCCGAGCGCTATTTCAAAAATTCGGGAATCGGGCTTGCGTACGCCCACGCTACTGGAATCCACAACAAACTCGAAGAGCTCATCCACGGGGATCAAAGCCCGCCAACCATCCCCGAACTCTTTAACATTGTTGGTCACAATGCCCGTGCGGTAGCCAGCTTGTTTCAGTGATCTGGCGCAATCTACCAAAGGCTTCCTCTGGTCTACACCGGCATTGTTACCGGCCATTCTGGCAAATAAATCGTAGACGTCTACATGCAGGTCGCTCGCCTGACCCAGTTGCAGAATCTCTTCTCTGGCGCTTTCCAGGGAAATTTCACCGCGCTCAAGCCGATGCCAGGGGTGATCGCCGTCATGTTCATAGGATCCAAACACAATGCCGGTAATGACCTGCGGCGACACGCCCAGCTCCTCACCGAAGGCATGCACAACATGAAAAGGAGAATCGGTGAATACGCCGCCAAAGTCGAACAATACGGCTTTTACTGCTTCAGGCATCGCTATCTCCCCCTATTCATTAGGCTCAGTTATCACTTACTGGATAACGCCCATGCTACTTTAACCTTATCCGACACGTCCTTGGATACGTAGTAAATCACCGGCACCAGAATCAGAGTAACAAAGGTGGCAAATAGCACACCAAAGGCAATCGATATCGCCATGGGCTTCACAAACTCAGACTGGATTGAGGTCTCCAACTGTATCGGCAACAGACCCAGAAATGTCGTCACTGAAGTTAGTATGACCGCACGGAAGCGCTGTGGCCCCGCCTCCATAATAGCCGACCGCCAATCGCGGCCCTCGTCGATATGGTGATTGATGAAATCAACCATCACGAGGCTATCGTTGACAACAACTCCCACCAAACCAATGATGCCAATAACCGACAGCAGGCTGATGTCTTTCCCCAACAGTAAATGACCCAAAATCGCACCGACTATCCCAAAGGGTATCACCGACATAATCAACAGCGGCTCAACATAGCTTTTCAGCGGTATGGCGAGTGCGCCAAAGATCATCAGCAGCACAATAACAAGACCGTATGCCAACACCGATGACGTCTTCTCCTCTGCCTCCGTCTCACCGCCAAAAGCGTAATTGATGCCAGGGTACTGCGCTATCAACTGCGGCAGCACGTCTGATTTGAGCAGATCAGATACTTCTCCCGGCTCCACCAGCATCTTGTTGACGTCTGCCTGCACGGTAACTACGCGCTTGCGGTCTATTCGATTGATTGCGCTCAGCCCCGTTGTTTCGTTGGCGACGCCCACAACAGAAAACGGCACCTTGCGGCCATCCGGTAGCCGAATCCATAGCGAATTCAGGCTTTCGATCTGGCTGCGATCAGCAGCAGGCAAACGGACGTAAACGCGCACCTCATTGCGCCCGCGCTGGACACGCTGCACCTCAGCGCCGAAGAACGCCTGTCGCACCTGCCGCGCGAGATCAACATCGCCCAACCCCAGTGCCTCTCCCTCTGGGCTGACACGAATATCCAGCTCGCGACCTCCGGAGTTAAAGCTGTCACTGATATCCTGCACGCCGCGCATCAGCGTCAGCGATTTCTTCACATCCTGGGCGGCCAGACGCAGTGCTTCCAGATCCTGGCCACTTAGCTGCACCTCCAGTGCGGCTCCCGGAGGGCCAGCTACTGCATCAACGTTCAGCGCGCGTATACCTTCAAGATTGCCCAAGGCTTCACGCAGCCACTGTGCCAGCACCACGGAGCTAATAGTGCGCTCTTCGCTGGGCACTAAATCGATATCAATTCTGGCGCTGGTATCGGCTTCCGATACGACCAACAATTCCCTGATCACATCGACAGAGGTTCCAACCTCTTGCAGATAGCGCTCATTCATTGCCTGCGCAGCCACTTCAACACGCCGGGCATAATCGTGGGTTTTCTCCCACGAAGTACCCTGCGGCATCTCCAGTGTTACGTAGATCTGGTCCGAGGGCACGTTGGGGAAGAATACAAACCTCACCAATCCGGAGGGAATCATCGCTAACGAGATAATCAGCAGGGCGACAAAACACGCGATCGTGATATAGCGGTGATTTATGCACGACTGAAGAAAGCGTCGATAGGGGCCTGAGGCGAAGCGGGTCAGCGCCGACGCAAACCGTAGCTGTACTTTCTCTAATGCGCCAAGCACGCCGCCACGTGGCGCGCGGTCCACGCGTAAATGGCGCAAATGCGCGGGCAAGATCAGCTTGGTTTCGATCAGGGAAAAGAAAATACAGAGAATCACAACGGGCCCCATATGGGTCCCCACGCGCGCGAATCCCTCAGTCATCAGCATCGTTGGGCCAAAGGCAATCATTGTCGTCAGTGCACCGAAGACGGTTGCAGTCGACACGCGGCGAACGCCGCGCAGCACACTTTTAAGTCCCTGCTTCTCCGCCTCCAGATAGGCATAAGCACTCTCAGCCGTCACAATCGCATCGTCAACCAGAATACCCAGCACGAGAATAAAGGCGAATACAGACAGCACATTGATCGAGACGGGAAGACCGAGAAAGTAGATGGTTGCCAGCGTCCCCAATACCGCAAATGGCACACCAACAATTACCCATAAAGCCAGCGTGAAGTTAAGAAATAGTGCCAGCGCGATAACAACCAGCACCGCCCCCTGAGCCGCATTACGCAACATCAACTCGATACGACCGCGCAGGATATTACTCTCATCGATCCAGCCGACAATAAACACACCGTCAGACAGGCTGGCCTGCTTTTCGGCAACATAGTTGCGCAGTTGATCTGTCATCTGCAGAACATCCTGGTTACCGACTCTGTCGATGACCAGCGTGATGGCGCGCCGGCCATTCAGTGTGCTCAATACCGGTTGATCCTCAAAGCCGTCGATGACACGGGCCACTTCGCCAAGCTTGATAGAGGTGCCGTCCGGCGCCGTCAGCAAATTCAGCGCGGCGAATTCTTCTCCGGTATACGCCTGCGATACAGAGCGCAGCTTTATAGCGCCGTTTTCAGTGCGCATACTGCCGCCGGGCAAATCCCTGGAGCGACTTCTAATCGTGTTGACGACCTGATCAAAATCCAAGCCGTAGCGCCGCAATGCCTCGGTCGATACTTCGATCGAGAGCTCGTAATTGCGTTCACCTAACACACGGATCTCGCTGATACCTTGCAGATCGAGAATCTCCTCCCGGATCTGCTCCGCCAGTTGCTTCAGACCGATCTCATCGAGGTTGCCGTAGACACTGACGCGCATGGCAAAGCCGCGACTGATCACTTCTTCAACGATGGGCTCCTCTGCATCCAGAGGAAACGCGGGGATACCGTCAACGCGCACTTTGGCCTGATTCAGTGCCTTGGCGATATCGCTGCCAGCCTCCATTTCTACGGTGACAACACCGACACCCTCAATCGCGGTGCTGCGTATTTCCTTGATGCCGACAATATCCCGCAGTTCCTCCTCAATTTTGAGCAGGATACCTTGTTCGATTTCCTCCGGGGAACTGCCAGGATACGGCACAGTGACGGTGAATGTGTCGGTGGGGAAACTCGGGAAAACTTCCTTGCGAATACCCTGCACGGCGATCAGGCCCGCAATCAAAACAATAACGAGTAACAAATTGGCGGCGATCGGATTGGAGGCCATCCATCCGATAGGGCCGCTCTCGTTATCATAGCGCGACTCAGCCATCAATCAGCTCTACTTTCATGCCTTCAAACATCAGCTCCAGACGGGTCGTGACCACCTGGTCACCGTTTTCAAGTCCGCCATTAATCACCACAGAATTGCCCTCTCGATGAACGACATTGACCTGCTTGCGGCGCAGACTATTGCCCGACAACACGAACACTGAATCGTTGGCGTGCAAGACCGAACTTGGCAGTCGCATCGCGGCGCTAACGGGTTTACCAGGAAGCGTGGCGGTGACAAACAATCCCAACGGTAAGCGCTGCGCATGCTTATCAGGATCATAGGGCGACACAATTTCTACGACAACGGGAATGACCCGTGAAAGCTGATCCACTCGCGCTTCCACTCTGGCCAGTGTGGCTTGCCAATGCTGCTCGCGTTCGCCGATTTGCGCGCTCAGGACCACGTTTGCTGGTGTCGAAGCATCCAAAAAACCCGCCTCGGCAGATGTCACCGGCAACGTCACCTGTGCCACGTTGATGCTGAGCAGACGCGCCAAGGGATGACCGGTACTGATAAACTGCCCGTACTCCACCAGCTGCTTGTCGATCACCGCATCAAACGGCGCCTTAATACTGGTGTAGGCCAGATCCTGCTCCGCTTTGACAATACGCTGACGAGCTGCCTCGATATTCAGTTCACCCTCACCGACCGCCGCCTGGCGCTTCAGGGCCCTGGCATCGGCCAGTGCAATATTAGCCGTGGCCAGAGCCGCTTTCGCCTGCGCCAACGCCAACTGATAACTCACCGGGTCGATACGCAACAATTCGGTATCCGTTAAGACAATCTCGCCTGGCTCAAATTGGGGTGCAACCCATACAACTCTGCCCGTCACTTCGCTGGCCAGGTCCAGCTCATATCGCGATGTCACATTGCCATGAGCGGTAATAGCGATGGGGACCTCGGCGAGTGTTACGTCAACAACTTGCACGTGAGGTAGGGGTTGCGGCGTATCGCTGGGCTCAAACTCCTCCCGCGAACCCACCAACAACATCGCCAGGATGATGGCAGCGATGACAATCCCCAAAGGGATCATTACTTTCCTCGCCTTCGCAAACATTGACTAATTCTCTAACAGGGACAGGGAAAAAAGGACTCGGATGAGAACGGCTGCGGCATCTTATAACAAAACAACACCACCGCGCGGCTAAAAAAAGGGTGCCATTGCGTTGTTGAAACAGCCTCCAGCGTACTAATGCCGGCGGAAGATTGCAAAGACCTGGCGTTCCAGTTGTTCGCGATGGTCGCGATGGTCGCGATGGCTATCGGGGCCCTCTGTTTTACCAAGGCGAAATGTAGATTTCGACTAGTATGCCCAGCGCTCTTTGCTTTGGTTATAGAGTATCATCCGTGACTGATATCTATTGCGTGAGAAAATGAATGAAAACAGTCGCTTGCCGCTTCGAAGAACTCCCCGTTGCCAGTGAGGTCGACGGGGAACGGCGTCAGCGCTACACCAATGAGGTGTGCCAGAAACTGGACGAAGGCAACTACCTGATCGACGGGAAATCGGTTGATTTCCCCGTGACTGTAGCCGACGCCTCGATGCTCATGAACGCTTTTCTGGTAGACGCCAGCGCCGCCCAAGCCATGATCCAAGACAGCGGCTTCCGGGTCATCGAGCTCTTCCCCGGCAAGGCGCTGCTGCAACTACTCTTTGTTGATTACCGCCAGAACGAACTCGGGGATTACAACGAGGCGGCTATTATGTTCCCTGTGCTCACCCCCGGAGAGCGCAAACCCTTTCCCTTTTTCGGTGCAGTGAAGCGCATGATGACTGGGGCCGCAGGTAATTTCGTTTATCGAATGCCGGTGGACCAGGAGTTCACCACCCATGCCGGTCGCTTTATCTGGGGATTTCCGAAATGGGTGGCAACAATCGATATCGACTTCGGCGAGAAGCAGGCCGCGGGCAGTTTTTTCGACGAGGGCGAACTGATTTACAGCATGAGCGCCAAAGCCGGCGGTACGGCGACAGCCGCTGAGCAGCGCGCTGCATCACTGGCCATTCGTGATGGCAAGGCCTGGAAAACCTATGGCACTAACACGGGCAGCGGCATGACGTTCTCACTCGGTGGACAGGCGCCCACCATTGGCGAAAGCCATCCCCTGGCACTGCAGCTGCGCGCGCTGGGTTTGCCCAAGAAGCCTGTTTTTACCGTGTCGATAAAAAATACTGCCATGACTTTTGCCGGCCCCGAAAGCGTGGAGATCGGCAGCCCGTTCAGCTGAAAAAAGGGCGACTCGGTGAATGGCATTTCCTTAAGCTTGACGGTCGGCGATCGAAAAAGTGGTCTGTGGCGGGTTTCTGACGGCTGTTTCGGAGAAGACCGGCCAATGGTCCACTATCTGCGCCTCGTCATAGACCGCAATATCACCGAACTGCAAAAATACGAATTCGCTTTGCGTCGGCCGCAGGAATACCCAGTCGTCGGCTTGCAACGTGATGCTGCGGGAACCATTCAACATTTCCTGGTTCGTGGAGCGCCCCGTCAGAGGGTTGTTGCGAAGACCCTGCGGCGACTCAGGCAGCGCTTTCCAGTACCCTCCATACGTGAAAAACGTGCGCGCCCGGTTGGGATCCCATGCCGATTGCAATCCGCCCAGGTTGATGCCGGGAATCTCCAGTGTATCCAGGGCCTTAAGCACTGGCGTTGCAATGTAGGAGGCCGGCGCGTGATCGGCCAGTGTTGGTATATCGAAGTCGGTGGGTTTAACCAGGCAGGACCCCGCCGCTAGCTCGTTAAAGGGAAACACACCTTTGTCATATAGCTGGTACGTCGGACTACCGCCCGCATTGAGGACGACATCCGCAGGCCAGGCTTCACCCAAAAAACCCTTGGCGACATCAACGTAGTTTTGATACAGCGCCATCGCCTGGTCCCGATATGCTATCGGATCACCGATGGGCATCTTGACGATATGCGGCTCATAGCCCATCAGCCCGCAAAACTGCAAATGCGGTGATTCCTGAATCTGCGCAAGCATTGCGAGTAACTGCTCATCATTGCGCACACCGCCGCGATGCAAGCCTACATCGAGTTCGATGCAAATTTGCATTTGCTGGCCGAGGCTACGCGCTAATGCATCGTACTGTGCAACACGCTCTGGCGTATCGAGCAACCAGCGCAACTGGCGCTGCGGGTCAAACTCCCCGCCGGGGTATTGCCGATAGAAACTATGCGCCGCGGCCACCGGCATCGGTTTTCCCAGCAGGATATCAGCCTGTGGAAAACGCAGCGCCACCTGATTGACAAAAGGCTGGTGAAACAGCATCAGACGGTTGCTGCCAGAGGCTTGCATCACAGTGTCCAGCAGCGGCAAAGACGGCAGCGATTTGGCTACGATGCGGTAGGCAAAACGGTCGCCAATATGCGACTTCAGTACTTGAATATTGGCCTCAAGCCGCTTGCGATCGACCACCAGCGTCGGCTTCGCCTGCCGATCCTCGTCCAGTGCTGTGCTGAGCTGGCGAAAATAGTCGGAGTGATCCTGCCCCCTGTCGCGAGGGCGCAATACGGCGGCAAGGCCGAGTGTTCCGGCCACACCGCCGAGTATCAACGTACGACGCTTCATGCCCTGCCTCCCAGACTGCCCTAGCTGAACAATCCCGCCAGATAGGGATTAAGGAATCGGCCCTGTGGATCGATGGTCCTGCGCACTTGCACAAAATCGTCCCACCTTGGGTAAAGTTTGCGAAAGTCGTCGCGCTGCAGGGTATTGAGCTTACCCCAGTGTGGACGCCCATCGTATTTGCGGAAAATGGGCTCCAGAGACCTGAAGTACGGCGTGTAGTCCTCGTCAAAATAGCGGTGCACGGCAATGGAGCAGGTATCGCGTTGATGGAACGGGCTGAGCCAGATGTCATCACCCTTGATATAGCGCACCTCAATGGGGAAAAACACTTCCGGATGCTGAGTCTCCAACACCTCGCGCACCTCCCGTATGGCTTGTAATCCGTGTTCACGCGGCAGGTGATACTCCATTTCATTGAAACGCACGTTGCGTTCACTGGCGTAATTCTTCCAGGAACTTTCCACCGTCACTTCGTCATTAAGTGTTTTTACGATACTGGAGAGGATCAGCTCGCGCACCTTCGGCATACTCTCCAGCCAGTCGCGCACCATTTTCAGATCCTGCACCGAATCGTTGCTGTCGATCTTCTCCGTCGAGCCCAGCGGCTCGCGGGTCAGGTCGTGCAGATCGGTGAAGCCCATACCAGAGAAAGGAATGTAAAAGAACTCGAAATTGCGGTGCTGGTCTGCCATGCCGTCGGCAATTTCCAGGATCTCGTCAAAGTCGCGCCACACCGTTTCACGGCGCAGTCGATAAGGTGCCATGTTCTGCATCCGGAACTGGGTAATCACGCCCAGCGTCCCCATCGATACCTTGGCCGCCTGAAACAGCTCAGAGTTGTGGGTCGCATCGCAATCCACCAGATCACCGCGAGCATCCACCAGCTGCAAACCCTCAATAAAGGTGGACATGCAGCCGATGTCAGCCCCGGTGCCATGGGTCGCCGTCGCCAGACAACCGGCCAGTGTCTGCTCATCGATATCCGGCATGTTGACCAGCGCCTGGCCAGCATCTTCCAGCGGCTGACCGATCTCACCGAGGCGACTGCCGGCCCATAGCGTAGCCTGCAAGGTCTGCGGGTCATGACTAATCAGACCACTGAGCCGAGACAGCGAGACGATTGTACCGTCGGTGGGCACCAGTGGAGTGAACGAGTGACCCGCCCCTACTGCACGCACCGTGCCTTTGGCTGAGGCAATGAGTTCCTGCAATTCGGCGACGCTGGCAGGTGCACTGCGCGCCGCAGGCAGGCACTGTTGCGAGCCAGACCAGTTGCGCCAGGGGAGAGGCTTACTTACAGCCGTTTCCGCCGCCGCAGACGCGCGCCATGAAACGGCCTGCGTGCCGCAAGCTACGGCCACCAGAGCGCCGAGCAGACTGCGGCGTTTAATCACGGGGAGGTCCGGGCGCGGCCATAAATTCTATCAGGGCTTCAAACTGCCCGGCATCGCAGTCCATGCACATACCCAATGGCGGCATGCCTCGAAAGCCGTTGATCACTCTCGCCACCATCACATCCATACCCTGGTCCATACGCGGCGCCCACGCTACCGCGTCACCCGTCAGGGGAGCACTGGTAGCGGCGACTGTATGACAACTCATACAACTGCGCTTATAAATGGCTGCAATGTCCGGGTCCTGCGGCAACAACTGTCGGCTTGCAGCCTCCATTCCCGGCGAACCGATAGAGATGGGTTTACCACAGCCAGACAGCAACATTACGATCATGAGGAGAATGATTTTCATAGGTTTCATAAAGAGCAGCTCACATCAATAGAAACTAGTTATAACTACTATAATGATATCCTCCGCAATTGCCCTCCGTCAATTGCCTGCCTTATCAGGCCGTCGGTCGACTCGCTGTCGGACCTGCTATCGACATCGCTTTTTCATACGCTGGCCGCGCCGTCACGCGCTCCACATAGGCTTTGGTGTTGGGAAGGGTATCGTCAATCGCTCGCGCGCCTAGCATCTCAAGCGAAGTCAGGTTGAACATCGACATGATATCGGCACAACTGAATTGCGAGCCGCCGAGATAATCAGATTCGCCCAGGCGCTGCTCTAAAGCGCGGTATATACCGTCTTCACGACGCTGTGTGGTGGCCATCATAGGGTTATCGTCGGCGGGTGCTCCCCCCATAGATTGGAACGCCAACTTAATAAAGAGTGTCGACTGCAGATTATTATTGAACTGCATCCAAAACAAATAGTGAGGGTAATTCGGATCACTCGGAGGTACAGACAGCGCGCCAGCGCCGTGCTGTTGAGAGATGTACTCGACGATCGCGGTCGACTCAGCCATCACCAGATCTCCATCTGTAATGATCGGCGCAGTGCCCGCCGGGTGCAGGGCGCGGTACTCGGCCGGAGCCAAAAAATCTTCGCCACGGTCATACCATTTCAGCTCATAGGGGAGCTGGAGTTCTTCCATCAACCAGACCACACGATCAGATTGTGAAACACCCAAGTGGTGAATAGTGATCATAGTCTTCTTCTGATTTTACGGCCTCCCAATGTGATGCAATATTGCCTCGCGGTCAATTCCGTCAAAGTCGCTTTTCGCCAACATGCGGTGCAGACCGTTCAGGACGAGGTGTAGCGCGAGCCTGACCTGATGTTACGGCAACCGCTGGCAACACTGAATCGGTAAGCATAAGCCACAGTACTCATCGACTTTTAGATCGAACCACGACGGCGCAGCTGCCGCTTGCTCCCGGGCGGAGCACCTGTCAGGATGCCGGACAGTGCCTGCAAGCGCCACCCCGCCAACAGCGCGCAATCCGAAGAAGTAGAGAAGCCATCATGAAGATAGATCACTCCCTGAAAGCTCATCCACAGGCCGTCATCAAAGCCACCTGCATTTTCTGTCTATTATTACTGGCGGCGTGCAGCGATTCCAACAATTCCAACAATTCCAACAATGATACGGCCATTGCGACCCCACTGCTGGCGGGTTGTGCAGACGATAGCAGCTGTTTCTCAAATCCGGAGCTACAGATTGGTGGGGAGCGCCCCGCTCAGGTGCAGATCCCCTCGGACTACACCACCACGACACGCTATCCCCTGCTGATTTTGCTGCACGGGTTTGGTGCCAGTGGCGCATTGCAATCCGGGTATCTCGGTCTCGATATGCGTGTCGACAGCCAGCAATACGTGCTTGTCGCGCCAGACGGTACAGAAAATGCCAACGGCCAAAAATTCTGGAACGCGACACCCGCCTGCTGCGCCCCTGCGGACGGAAGCCAGGACGTTGACGATGTCGCTTATGTCCGGGGACTGATAGAAGAGGCGGCTGCCACCTACAGCGTTGACCCTGGCCGCATTGGTCTGATCGGGCACTCCAACGGAGGCTTTATGGCGTTGCGACTGGCTTGCGAAGCCTCTGATCTGGTAACCGCTGTGGTGAGCCTGGCAGGATCAACGTTTGACGACGATGCCCGCTGCGCACCCGCAACCTTTCCAGTAAGTGTATTGACTATGCATGGGGATCAAGACGCAGTGATTCCGTATGAAGGCAATCCGCCCGGTCGCGCGCCCTTTCCCTCCGCCGCAGAAACCACTCGACGCTTTGCGGCGTACGCAGGCTGTAATAGCACACCGGTTATGGCATCAAACCTCGATGTGCTTGGCGGCGTTGAAGGCGCAGAAACAACGGTGCTTGAATACAAAGAGTGCGCCGAGGGTACTGACACCACGCTATGGACCCTTGTCGGAGGCCCGCATATCCCCTTCCCCTGGGTGGCAAGCTCGCTGGACCTGATGGTCGACTGGATTATCGATCACCCGCGGAACTAGGATAGTGCGGGGCAGAGCCTACTTGCACTTGTAGATCCTGAATTTTTGCGTGCCTTCGCTGGGGCCACCTTCGGCTACCAGTGTGTCACCACCCAGATCAACCGCTGAATTCTGCGCCAGCGTGAGCAACTCTCCGATCACTTTCTCATCGTTCCTGTACATAAACCCGACTTTGTGTTTCACCTGAGATACGGTGGTGCCAATCGATTTGCAGTTAGAGACGTGCGCTGGCTGTACCAGGGCGACCGAGCTGGCACCCGCCTGAGGCTCCACCCAAGTACAACCGCTGGCAACCAGGGTTCCCAGAAGAACGATGGCGGCGGATTTACCGAAATGTTTGTTCATAATGCTTCCTCTATATTTGCGGGTTCAATCTCGGCGATGATCATATCGCCAAAACATGGCTTCACAAAGATACCTATGGACCATGTCTAAGCTTGACTGCATCCCTAACGCCCATACTATAGCGTGGCATGGCAATGCGTGTGATCGACTCTGGCTCTGCCAGTGTCGATCAATCGTGTGCAACTGCGAGCGCCTGTAATATCGAATCCAGTGCGGCAATGCCTGCCATTGTCCCAACAAAAGCAAGGTTATGCAGATGCATGAACATCACTTCAGTTTTGAGATTAACGGGCGCAGGGAGGATGTCTGGGCCGTTCTATGGGGCAAACAAACGGGCGATGTCGCAACGATGGCTGATCTGCGTGTTGAAATTCTGCACGGCGGTGACGAGAGTGGCAACGGCTTGATTCGCCACAACCACTACCCTGTGCCGTGGTATTTGCTCTCCCGCGGCAAAGCGCAATCGTGGGAATGGTTAACCGAGGTCAAGCTGCACGATTCCTGGCGCTACGACGCCGTGTGTAAACCACTGTGGTCCAAAGCCTCAGGCTGGATGCGACTGGAAACGCTGGAGGACAACCGCACGCGCATCCACTTTCGCGAAACCTACCATGTCTTCAATCCTCTATTGCGATTTTTCTTCGAGAAAAAGCTGCATAAGGCAATATCGAAAGATAACCGTAGAAAAATGCGAATCACAATTGAGCAAGGTCTTCGGACCGGCGCTCACAAAGTGGACAAAAAAGCGCGTAAAGCCGATCTTGATCTTTAGCGCTCCGCAAACGCTGCGCGCAAAGATTGCGGAGAATCATTACCTTTTACGCATTGGATTAGTCGACCGGGGTGTGATGTCGCCCGCAGCGTATACCACCCACAAATGGTGTGCCGCGTAGCATTAAGCTTTAGAACACGGCACCGTGCGGTTATGCTGGACCGATGAGACGGCGCGTTCAATTCCTGCTTATTGCGCTGCTGCTGCATATCCCGCTTTTCGCCTATCCCATACTGCGCTTATGCGACTGGCTGGGGCTCGACAACTGGACAACGGCAGTCATTTTTGTACCCCTGTTCTTCAGCCAGATCGTCGTCAGGCTCTACCTGCGCCATGCTAACTTCGGACTGGTTTTCTGGATACGGCGCGCCGCAGACTTGTGGTTGGGAATCAGCCCCCTACTGTTAGGCATGCTCCTCACCGCCGAGATCCCTGTGGGGCTGGGTTGGATCGCGCCACCGATCGCTGCATGGACGCTGATGGGATTAGCTGCAGCGCTGGCGGCCTACAGCGTGTTCAATGCTTACTCACCGTCGGTGGTGAAGGTGCGACTGAGCAGCGCCAAGCTCAACAACACATTGCGTTTTGCGCAGATTACCGACGTACACATTGGTTCGCGCAGTGCGGGTTTTCTGGGCCGCGTGATGCGCCAAGTGAATAGTCTCGACATCGAGTTCCTGTGCATCACCGGTGACTTTATCGATGCGCCTGGCATCAGTGAGGAGAAATTGGCGGCCTTGCGCTCCTGCCCTGTGCCGATTTATTTCAGCATCGGCAATCACGAGCGCTATGAAGATCTGGATGAGATTGTAGAGCGCCTGCAAAGGCTTGGGGTTCTGGTGCTGCGCTCGCAGAGCATCACACACGGTTCCGTGCAGCTTATTGGCATCGATGACAGCGAGCACCCGGCGCGGGTGGAGCGCGAAATTGCCGGCATCGATGTCGATAGACAGTGCTTCGTATTGCTGCTTTATCATCGCCCGCGCGGCCTGATTGCTGCTGCAGAAGCCGGCGTGGACTTGATGATTTCCGGACACACGCACAACGGTCAGATCATTCCATTCAACCTCATTGTGAGCCGAGTTTTCGAACAGACGGTAGGACTTTTTCGCCACGAGCAGGCACAGTTATATGTCTCTCCCGGAACCGGCACATGGGGGCCCGTGATGCGTCTGGGCAGCCGCGGTGAAGTCACGCTTTTTGAAATTGAACCGCTTACAACAGCGCAGTAGCTCAATGAATTGAAAAGGAAACGAGCAATGAACATTCGTCGATTCAAGCTATACCACTATCCGGCGACCCGCAGTGTCAGGGTCAAATGGCTGCTCCACGAGTTACTCGAAGACGACTTTGATGTCGAGGTCGTACCCCTGTATGACGGCGTACAGTACGATACCGAATTTCTGCAAATGAACCCCAATCATAATGTACCCGCGCTGGAGATTACGCTCGATAGTGGCGAAACCCAACTCATGCTGGAGAGCGGAGCCATGGTGTCACTACTTGCAGACCTGTTTCCGGAAAAGGGCATGGCACCTGCGGCCGATACGTTCTCTAATGCGCGAGCTGACTATCTGCAAATGCTGCACTTTGGCACTTCATCGATGGACATGATGCTGTGGCAGATTCGCATTCATACTCACATGCTGGGCGCCGACAGTGATGCGAAAACCATCGCACGTTACAACGCAAAGTTTACACAGGAAGTAGAACCGCAGTTATTAGCCAGACTGAACACAACTGCTTTTGTCTGCGGCGACAGCTTTAGTGCCGTGGACTGTGTAATGGGGCAGAACGTGATGTGGGCGCAAGCGTATGGACTCTGCCAGCCGACCGAGTTTAAAGACTATATCCGGCGCTTGTCAAAGCGCCCTGCTTTTGGCAAAGCATATTCGGATCTCGGGGATTTCTCGCTGGCACCACCACCCGAGAAGGGGGAAGCTCTCGCCGGCAAATTTACAGGCTGAATTATATTGTCTTGTATTTACTTACGCTGCTAGACCGGCGCCAAAGTGAGTAGCGATTGAAGAGACCGTCTGAGGCGAATGGTAATTCGATTATGCTCACGATCACACATTAATGACGCAAAGAGATTGTATGCCCGACAAGTTACCTGCACATCAATTGGTCGATATTGAACGCACAACGGTGGGACATTACGACGAGAATGCCGAGTCGTTCTGGCAGGGCACGCGAGATCATGATGTCTCGCAAAACTACGAAAATTTTCTACGCCAGTTTGCGGATGATAAGCCGCTCGACATTCTGGATTTTGGCTGCGGCCCGGGAAGGGATATCAGTTATTTCAAATCACTGGGCCACCGACCCGTCGGTCTCGACGGCAGCTCCAACTTCTGTGAAATGGCGCGCGCCCATAGCGGCTGCCCGGTATTGCATCAATCCTTTCTGAGCCTCAATCTGCCAGAGCAGTCCTTCGATGGTATTTTCGCCAATGCGTCGCTGTTCCATGTGCCCGGTTGTGAATTACCGCGCGTACTGACACAACTGAACGCCGCACTGCGAGCTGACGGCATTCTGTTTACCTCTAATCCACGCGGCAGTGCGGAGGGTTGGTCAGGACAGCGCTATAGCCATTTTCTTGAATTTGAGTCCTCCAGGGCTTATCTGGCGGCCGCGGGCTTTCATATACTTGATCATTACTACAGGCCCGCCGGATTGCCACGCGCTCAGCAACCCTGGCTGGCCATCGTCAGTCAAAAAAGCGCGTAATGAATAGTACTGCTTTGCGCTTAACGAACGCATTTAGGCGGCAGGCCCAGAACGCCCGATCACAGACTGGCAGGTTGCCTGTAAATCAAGAGAACGGCGATACGTTGGTCAATATCTGCGACTTGCTGCCGGTAGCGCTCAGACTGGACATCACCGTATTGCTGGCGAAACTGTTCTTCGCTCAAACCCTCCAACAGTCCTGAGGTGTCGGGGAAAAAGCTGACCTCGCTATTGTTCGCACTGAGTTCCTGTTGTAGCTGCCCGGCCTGCGTTTCACTGGCCGTTGCCAACGTCGCGAACTGAGTGCCACTGCGGTCGGCCGCTACATCTACGAAGCTGAAGCCGCTGCCGCCATCGCCGGAATCCAGCAGCTCCTTGAACTCCCCCGCCGCTATGCTAATGCCTTCCTGAGTGGCCAGCATGATTGCGGCCGAGCCCAGGAAGTGGGCCATCAGATCGCCTCGTCCAGCCAGTGTGACGTCATGGGGTGGCCGCACCAGTTCCCGCTCGCTGGACACTATTTTTCCGATCAGCAATTCGAATGCGCCATTGCTGAAGTAGATCGCCAGCGCCCATATCGCAGCGCGATTCTCCGCTATCGCCGAGCCTCCAATACTGCGCTCTGCCGCCGATGACATCAGCGGATACAGGTAGGCAGCTAACGATTCATCGCGACCGCCATGCAGCACACCCTCCTCTACCAACAGGTCGTAGTAGTGCACAACACGTTCCTGCTCACCGACGGGCAGACGCAAGTCTTGTAACGTTCGCACAGCCTGTTTGATGTGCGCTTTGACATCGGGCGGCGGCGTTACGCTAAGCAAAACTGTGTCACCCGCTACCTGAACTCCGCTGATACCGGACAGCAGCAAGCTGGCCTTCTGCTCCCGCAGCACAATATCCGCCAGCCGGGCGCCCAACGGCAATAGCCAGCCGCCGGGAATACTCATGGGGCCCATCGACAAGCGATCGATAAATATGCCTTCATTCGACTGTTGGATCTGCGCGCCCAAATTGAGATACCGACCGAATGGATTTTGGGGAAGCTGTACACTGGCATTTGTCAGAATAGCCGCCCCCTCGAGATCGACATTAGTGTGCAGCCACTTAAACGTGTGCGCCCCCAGCTGGGATAGCTGATCAAGCTCGCGCTCAGTCACTGCCAATGTTGCGCCCTTTTCGTCGGCAGACTCAAACTGTATCTTGATGCGCTTGGCGAACGCTTTGGCATCTGCCACGGTGACGTAATCGGCGGGAGGCCCTGCGGATACACGCGGCTCTTTCTCAAGCGCGAAGAGAAAGAGTACAGCCGAAGTACCCAGAAACAGTACGAATAGCAAAATCGTACAAAGGGTTATCCAACGCAGGGCTTTCAGCATAGTACAACGGCAGCGTAATCAGCGATCGTGCAGTCTATGACAGATCAGAGTATTCAACCAGCGGCTACAATGGCAGACGGTCACAGCTGTCGGCGAGCCTGCCCGCACCGCTGGAGCGATCATTTACATGGCCTGACGGCTACCAATAAATGGGCCCTCGCGCACGAATTGCTGCGCGTCAATCTGATCGAGCATGAAGCGCGCCAGCTCGCCGGCACGCACCCGAAACGCAGGCGCGGTCTGCAGCGATACCAACGGCTCCGAACGAAATCGCTGCGGATCTATTAGCGGGCAACGCACCAGTATCCAGTCAACAGAACTCAAGGCGAGCAACTCGTACTCGGCCTGCTTATCTTTTAGCTCGCCCGCAAGACCGATCTGCGCCAGAGTGCGTATCCACAAACCTAGCAGATCGCGCTGATCACCCGGCATAACCACCGCCGCCCCAGAGACCACCATGTACTGCGAAATAGCCTCGCTCTGCATCTCCCGCAGTATGATGCGGGTGCTGTCCGTGTTGATATAGCGCGCTGCATCGCCATCGGCTGCAACCGGTCCCAGCGCATTGATTACTATATCGGCGCCCTGCAACAGCTTTCGAATGGCAGCGGAATTACGGGCATCGCCCTGCACAATGGTGATCTGATCAGCGAACTCGTCCAGTTTGGCCGGTGTCCGCGCCAACGCCCGCACCACATGGCCGCGCGCCAGAGCCTCGCGTAGTAGATAGTCGCCCACCATTCCGCTGGCACCCAGTAACGCCACGGTGCGCTGCTGATAGATGCCTTCATCAGTCAAGCTTGCGGATGAAGGCGATGGCACAGGCGGGATCGCCGCGCAGCCCAGCATCAGGCAGATGCACACCACCACCGGAAGCGCTAGAAAAGCGCCTCTTATACTGCGCATAATCGTGACAGATGCAGCCGGTATCCTTACAGCTCTTACAGAATTCACGAAACGCTCTGCAGTCGACTATTCAAGGTAAAAAGTAAAACAACTATCGCTTGTAGCATCGACTCACCGGATGTCATATTGTTTTTAGCCGCCAGGCACGTTAACGGCCGCGGGATTAAGATAAAAAAATAGCGTGGTCACTGGTACTTACTTAAGCTCAAAAGTGGCACTGAGGCGGCGAATTGAATGGCATCGTTTGGGACTGTGCGAGGGAAGGGAGCCCAGCCCGGTGCCATTCAATTTATCGCCGGACCTGAAGCTTAGGGATGTCCCATTCGTAGCGTTGTTATCTTGCGTCAGAATCAGGAGAAAATCAGCACAAATGTACTACGGCGAAAAACTCAACAGTATCAGTCATCTTGTCGGTTCAGTATTTTCGCTGGTCGCCTTCGGTGCACTGCTTGCGGTAGGCATGCAGATCGGCGAGCCGCGCACAATCATCGGTTTCAGTATATTTGGGGTAACACTGGTACTGCTCTACGCCATGTCGACGCTCTACCACAGCTTTCAGGCACCGCGGCTGAAAAAAGTTTTTAAGTTAATGGACCATATCTCCATCTACCTGCTGATTGCAGGCAGTTATACACCCTTTATGCTGATAAGTGTCGACAGTCCAAGCGGCACACTGATTCTGGTGCTGGTCTGGATGCTCGCGGTGGTCGGCACTCTATCTGAAGTCCTGCTATCGGGGCGCGCCGTAAAAGTCTGCCAGCTGGTCATCTACCTAGGCATGGGCTGGGCCTGCTCGCTTGATCTGGGCAGCCTGAAAACTGCACTCCCGGAAGCGGGGTTTTTGTGGTTGGCCGCAGGCGGCCTCATTTATACCGTAGGTGTTATTTTTTATGTGGTGGACAAGTTAAGGTGGCTGACGCACGCCCACGGTATCTGGCATTTTTTTGTTCTGGCGGGCTCTGTCTGCCACTTTATCGCCGTTATCGGGTATGTGCGCTAGTACTCCTTCATGCTGATATTGCCTAATCCAGCATGCAGGGTTACTCGTTACCATTCATCAGGTGACTGCGGCTCTGCGACAAAGTCAGATCTGGCGTCCGCGTAACGATTGACGACCGCTGCAAAATTAAGCAGGGTGTTTTTTACAGAGATCAACGCGGCCTGATTCGCCAACCAGGTGGGAATCCAGCCACCCGGATCACCATAAATCTGGTAGGTCACCTCCACCCAGCCATCGGCCTCAGGCTTCAGCATCCAGTGTCCGCCCATAGTAGGGACACGAATAAGACCCTGATTAGGTACAACAAAATCCGGGACGTTCGTGATCGTCACTGTGATGTCCAGAGTGACAGGATTCTGACGGTAATCGAAACGCACCACGGTATCGCGGTCGCTCATAGGGGGCGGCGCATCCACTACCCCATACACAAATGCCTGCGCGTAACCGGTCTCTTGCAGAACGCGCGCGCCGCCGCTGCGGTAGACCCAGTGCTGATTGAATGGCGCATCTTTGAGTAGAGCCATCACTGCATTAAGAGACGCTTTAGCTCGCACCACGCCCCTGATCTCGTCCAGAGATGACCCTTCGTAGTCGCGCTTGAATATGCGCAAAGTGTCAGACTCAAAAACCATTTCCCAATCGCTCGCCGCTGACGGCATTGCCAAAAAGACACCCTGCACAAGCGCAAATAGAGTGATAACCAGACTTTTCATACGATCTCGCACATGCTGAAGGGACGTCGTTTCCGTATGCGCAACCGGGCCGACTTTACATCGCGTCGCAACGAGGCATTGGTATTGTTATCGCTAGGCCGGATTACGCCACGCCTGGTCAGCGCTGTCAAAAAGCTGATTTGTCTCTTGCGGCCCCCAACTGCCTGCGGGATAGGTAAGTACTGAATCATGGTCGAGCCTCAGCTTGCGCAGGATAGGATCAACGACTTTCCACGACCACTCCACTTCATCAAAGCGAATAAACAAGCTGTGGTCCCCTTCAATGACATCCAGCACCAGTGCCTCGTAGGCTCCCAGAGAACGCTCATCTTCAGCGCGAAAGGAGGCGCGCAGCTGCAACGGGCGAGTGCGCATATCAAGGCCGGGCTCCTTTGCCTGCATTTCGATATGCATGCTTTCCTCGGGCTGTATCGACAGCACTATCCAGTTCGGCTCAATCTGCGCCATATGCGGCTCGCGAAACAACTGCAGCGGCGGCCGCTTCAGGCGCAGACTTACAACCGTGCCATCTGCGGGCATACGCTTGCCCGTACGCAAATAGAACGGCACGCCTGACCAGCGCCAGTTATCAACATAGAATTTGGCGGCAACATAGGTTTCAGTCACGGAGTTTTTGGCCACACCCTGCTCATCCTGATAGGCGATCGCGTCACCGTTGGCACGGTATTGTGCGCACTGCACATGATGCATCACTTCGTTCTGGGGTATCGGCCGTATCGAGCGCAGGACCTTCACTTTTTCGTCGCGCAGTGCATCCGCATCCATGTGCGACGGAGGCTCCATCGCGACCACGGAGAGCAGCTGCATCATATGGTTCTGCAGCATATCGCGTACGCTACCGGTGCCATCAAAATAGCCTGCACGCGAGCCGATACCCTTGCTCTCGGCCACGGTGATCTGCACATGATCAATGTAATTCCGATTCCATATAGGTTCCACCATGCTGTTGGCAAAGCGGAATACGAGCAGATTCTGCACCGTCTCCTTGCCCAAATAATGATCGATACGAAAAATCTGCTCCTCGTCGAAGTGCCGATGCAAATGTTGATTCAACTCCAGCGCGCTACTGAGATCATGACCGAACGGCTTTTCCAACACGATACGGTTGCCGAACAGCTTGCCGCTGAGTCCAGCGGCATCCAGTTCACTCACCACATGCGTAAAGTCCGCGGGCGCAATAGCCAGATAAAAGACAATATTCGCGCACAAGCCCTCGCGAGGCTTGCCCAGTTCAAGTTTCAGATTGATGTAGTGCGCCGACTGGTCATACACCACTCGCACATAGCTAAAGCGACTCAGGAATTTCTGGAACTGGATCTCATCAAAATCCTTACCCAGCTTTTGCGGCAGCTGCTCGCGCATAAACGCCTGCCACTGGGCAGTGTCCCAATCACGCCGCGAGACGCCGACAAGTGCCAGACTCTCAGGCAACCGGCCGTCACGATCAAGGTAATACAGTGCCGGCAAAAGCTTGTTGACCGAGAGATCACCCGTCGCACCAAAGATCACAAACTGACAGGGCGTTATCATTTTGCGGGATCTTTACCGAGTCCATGACCGCCAAAACCCTGCCGCATTTTGGCAAGCAGCTTGGCGCTGTACTCGTCGTTCCCCTGACTGGCATATCGCATCATCAGAGCGAGACTCATGACCGGAGCAGGTACACCCTGCTCAATGGCTTCCAGCGCAGTCCAACGACCCTCGCCCGAATCAGCAACAATCGGCAGCACATCATCCAGTTGCTGGTCAGCGGACAGAAAGTCCGCAGTGAGGTCCAGCAACCAGCTCCTGACCACGCTCCCGTGACGCCACATCTCAGCAATAGCACTTAAATCGAGATCGAAATCTTCGCGGGCTTTCATCAATGCGAAGCCCTCAGCATAGGCCTGCATCATGCCGTACTCGATGCCATTGTGGATCATTTTAACAAAGTGGCCACTGCCGGCCGGCCCGCAATGCAACCAACCTGTCTCGGGGCCCGGGGCCAACACCCGGATAGCAGGTTCAACCTGCGCAACCGTCTCCCGGGCTCCGCCGACCATCAGCGCGTAACCGTTGTCCAGACCCCAGATGCCACCAGACACTCCGGCATCGACATAACCGACACCGGCGGCCTCGACCACGGCGGCACGACGCATCGAATCCTTGTAGTAACTGTTCGCACCATCGACCAGAGTATCGCCCGGACTGAGCAACGTCAGAGCTTGCTCGATGGTCGTTTCAGTGACCTCACCGGCAGGCAACATCAACCAAACCACCCTCGGTGCCGGCAATGCCCCCACCAACTGCTCCAGCGTGTAGGCCGCCGTAGCACCCACTTCATCAACCAAAGCGTCCGTGACCGCGGCTGTGCGATTCAAACACACCACGTCCACACCACCACGGCGCAATCGCCGCACCATATTGGCCCCCATTTTACCCAGCCCAGCGATTCCTATTTTCATCCCGTTCCCCTCATTACAACGAATGCATTGTCCCCATAGTAGTAAACGTGTGCCAAACTTCCCAGTGCATTTGCACTCTGTTCTGCGTTGTGGGCGCGCGTTACGCTATTTCGCGACTGCAGGGAACGCAACCGAGGGCTGCACTGCAATGCGCAACCACTGCAATGCGCAACCACTGCAAGTTTACAAATCTGTATAGACGGTGACGACTCCCGTTCATCCAATGGGTGTATCGTACTTCAACCAACACGGCGACGCGCAGGCAGGATAAATGGCTTCGCCAAATGCCAGCATCTGCTTGCCAGGTGCGGGGAGATGATCTACGAAAATACTACTGGTTGAGGATGACGCGGTGATGGCAGACTACATTCTGCGGGGGCTGACTGGCGGCGGGCACAATACCGACACCACTGCCGACGGAGTGGATGGGCTTGCTATGGCGTTGCGCGGAAACTACGACGTTATCGTGCTGGATCGCATGTTGCCCGGCATGGATGGACTCTCCGTGCTGAAAGCCATGCGCGCTGCGGAAATGACTTCCCCCGTGCTATTTCTGACCGCCATCGGCGGTGTAGATGACCGGGTCGAAGGCTTGGAAGCAGGCGCCGACGACTATCTGGTCAAACCTTTCGCCTTTTCTGAACTCGCCGCGCGGGTTGCTGCACTGGGACGACGGCCCGCAGCTATCACGGAACAAACGCATCTGGTGGTGCATGATCTTGACATGGATCTGGTGCGCCACACCGTGACCCGCAGTGGTCAAACTCTCGCGCTCCTGCCGAGAGAGTTTGCATTGCTGGAGTATTTCATGCGCAACGTGGATCGTGTGCTGAGTCGCACCATGTTGTTGGAACATGTGTGGGATTTCCATTTCGATCCGCAGAGTACCGTAGTTGAGACCCATGTCAGCCGCCTGCGCTCCAAGATCGACAAGCCCTTTGACTGCCCGCTACTCCATACGATCAAAAATGTGGGATACAGTCTTCGTGCACCTGCCTAAACTACGACGCAGCACAGCATTTCGGTTTGCTCTGGCATTGACGCTGGCCTTTGTTATTGCCTACCTGGTGGCGGGCCTGATTGCGTTTCGCGCAATCAGCGTGGATCTGGATAATCGGGTCATTCAGGCTGTCGAACTGTCGGCAGAAGGTTATGAGGATATCTATGCGTCGGGTGGTCAGGGTGGCTTGATCGCCGCAGTTCAAACTCGCGCCGGTATCGCTGATGCCGACGATGAATTTATCTGGCTCGGCAGTAAGCAAGGCATATGGGTTGCCGGGCACGATGGTCCACGCGTAGAGTCGCTATCAACAGGAAATGTGACCGGCGCGCAGTTAAACACTGAAGTTGATGAGCGCTTTCGGGTCGCTGTGCGGTATTTTGGCGATCTGCAGCTGGTTACTGGCCAAAGTTACGAGGAATCGGACGCCATTGGCCGTGCTGTATTGGGCGCATTCGGCGGCGCCACCCTTTTGATGATACTGCTGGCCTCTATTGGAGCCACAGCACTCGCCTGGCGCAGCCAGCAGCGTCTGGACCGAATCTCCGCTACTTTGGCGAAAGTTGCCGCTGGCGACATGGGTAGCCGGGTACCCAGGTCCGGTTCAGCTGACGATCTGGATGAACTTTCAAGCCGCATCAACGCTGCGCTGGAGCAGCTTGAAACAACCGTCGACGGTATCAGGCAGGTCAGTACCGATATCGCCCACGACCTTCGAACCCCCATCAGCCGACTCGGAATTCGACTGGAACAGCTGTTGGCAGATACCGCAGATCAACCGGCAATAAATGAACAGCTCGAAGTCGCCGCGGCTGAAACCAGACAGATAGTATCCACCTTTGATTCGCTTTTGCGTATCGCCCAGATAGAAGCCGGCGCGCGCAGATCGCGATTTCGCCCGCTAGCGCTGCCCGAAATAGCCATCGCACTGCATGATGCGTATCTCCCGGTAGCGGGGGAAAGCGGACAGACGCTGGAGTTCAACATTGCCTCGAGTGCCACAGCGTTAGTATCCGGTGACCATGATTTACTAAGCCAATTGATAGCGAATCTGGTTGAGAATGCCATTCGCTACTGTCCCACGGGTGCTCATATTCGAATTGAGGTCGGCTCAAACGAGAAGATCGTCTGGATCACTGTAGCCGACGATGGCCCCGGCATACCGGCACATGAACTCAGCAATGTCACCCGGCGGTTTTACCGTCTCGACAAATCCCGGCACACGCCTGGCTCGGGATTGGGGCTGGCATTGGTCAAAGCGATTGCAGAGCTACATGCCGCGCGCCTGCTGTTCGAGGACAATCATCCTGGGCTGATTGTGCGGGTGTTGTTCCAACCTTGCAGTATTCCTGGCGACGGTTAGGAACCCACCATTGGGAACTGTCGGAAAAATTCGAACGTTGCAGCAAGTGATCGCGGTTACTGCTCTACTACTAAGTGGCTGCGCTACTGAGCCTTCTGCGCCGGAGCCATTGCCCGCCGCGCCGCCGCAGCCGTTGTCTCTGGCGGCCATAGCTGCCACACAACCGATTGATTTGTCACGGCCGCTGAGCGGTGAATCCGTCGCCGCGATCGCCGTATTTAGCAATCCGGATCTCATCGCGCTGCGCGCTGGTCAAGGTGTCGCCGAGGCTCAGGTCTTCGCCGCGGGGCTCTATCCCGACCCCAGCTTTAGCTTTGGCCTGGACACCCCACTCAATGGTGTGGATGTTTCCAGCGGCCTGTTTATGGGGCTTGGTATCGACTTTGCCACCCTCGCTCATCGACCCGCTGCGCTGCGCGGTGCGCAGGCGCACCTGGAGACGGTACGATTCGACATTGCCTGGAGCGAGTGGCTGACCGGCGAACAGGCCCGCTTGCTGGCGACGCGGGTCATTCATCTGCGTCAGATCAAAACGTTGACGCACCAGCTGCAGGAACTGGCCGATGGCGAGCTGGAACGCCGTTTGCGGGCAGCGTCACGGGGCGATCTGGCCGCGGCATCACTGGAGGGGAGCAGACTGGCTGCTGCCGACGCCGCTGATCGAAACCGCGCTGCCGAATTGCAATTGCGTACCGCCGAACTCGACCTGAACCGATTGCTCGGAGTTGTGCCTGCTACACAGCTTCGACTCGCGCTTGCGCCTGGCGCCGTCAACGATATCCCGTCGGAACAGGCCCTGTACGTCTGTGCAGTGGCGACACGTGCAGACCTTGCAGCCCTGCGCGCGGCGTATCAAGGATCACAGGCCGCAGTCGATGTGGCATCCCTGGCGCGCTACCCGCTGCCGACACTGGATATTCATGGAGGCCGCGATACCAGTAGTGTGAAGACCATTGGTCCCGGTGTTGCCTTTACGCTACCGCTCTGGAACCGGGGACGGGGAGAAATCGCGCTGGCACGCGCCAACCAGGCCCAGTTACGCGAAAACTACAACGCTCGCCTCGCCACCATCCAGGCGGATGTAGCAAGCGCGCTAGCCGGCCTGCAAATTACACGACTACAACGCGCGGAAGTAGCACGAGAACTGCTGCCACTGCAGCCGCAGGGAGAGGCGAATGACCGAGCAGCAGACCGTGGCGATTTGTCACCTGCCGCAGCCAATGCCGCCCGCATGACTTTGCTCGACAAACAGGTGGTTGAAGCCATCCTCGCCCTGTCAGCGGCCGAATTGGAAATAGCACTTGAAATTTCTGTTGGTCGCCCACTGGAGGCTATTCAATGACACCTGCAAAACTCGCTGCTTACCTCATCCTGCTGGTACTCACTGGCTGCGGCGGGACGGAGCCTGGGACGGCGGTCGAACCGGTCGCCCTGGTCACCCTTGAGCCGGTTGCCACTGGCGACCTGCCAGTCGTCATACGCAGCTATGGTACGGTCCAGTTCGACCCCGCAGAAATACACACGCTAAACGCCGAAATCGAGGCGCGGGTGGTGGAGCTCAATGCAGTAGCCGGTGAATCTGTTGGGCAGGGTCAGGTGTTGGTGAGCCTGGTGCCGTCCAGCGCCAGTGGCACTCAGGTTGCACAGGCCCGCCGGGATGCAAACACAGCGCAGGCCGCCGGCGAACGGACCCGGCGGTTGCGCAGCGACGGCCTCGCCAGCAATGCCGATGTGGAGGCAGCTGACGCGGCGGCCAAAGATCTGGAAGCACTTGCCAGCAGCCTGGAATCGCGATCCGGTGCGCTCGTCACTTTGAACGCTCCCATCGACGCGATAGTCGATGGCTTGTTCGCCTCGGCGGGAGATTTGATCGCGCCGGGCACGGCGATCGTGCGGCTGGCTTCTCCGGCGGCGATTCAGGCGCGAATCGGCATTGCGGTTGAGGACACTGCACTGCTGCGCACCGGCCTTGCTGTTCACCTGATCTCACTGGATAACAGAGGGTCAGCGGTGGATGCAGTTATCAGCCTGATCGATACGCGCATCGACCCGGCGACCCATATGACTGCAGCTCTGGTAACCCTGCCGCCCGACACGGGTTTTTCCGCGGGTGAAACCGTGGTGGCACAAATGGTAGCGAGCTCCCACCCGGCTGTGCTGCTTGTTCCCCGCGCAGCGGTATTTAACGATGAAACCGGTTCCTACGTATTTGTCGCGGATAGAGACACCGCCGCATTGCAGCGCGTAGAGGTCGGCCTGACCAGCGGAGAGAAAACCGAGATTCGCACCGGCATTTCCGCCGGAGATTTCGTCGTTGTTGCGGGCGCCGCGACCCTGTCGGATGGCATGAAAATCAGAACCGCCACAGCCAGCGTGAACCGATGAGCACCTGGCTAACGCGGCAGTGGCGTTTCCTGCTGGCAGTCTTCATTGTGCTGTCGTTCGCCGGCGCATTTGCACTGGCACGGCTCCCGGTAAGCCTGTTTCCGGCCATCGATTTCCCACGCATAACGGTGTCTCTGGAAGCGGGGGATCGTCCAGCTGATGAGATGGTGGTGCAAGTCACACGACCCGCAGAGGAGGCACTGCGCGCCATACCTGGCGTACACGATATCCGCTCGCAGACCAGCCGCGGCTCGGCGGAGGTCTCCGTCACCTTTGGCTGGGGCCATGATATTGTCACTGCAGCGCTGCAAGCGGAGTCCGAGATAGCCCGCCTGGCGCCAAATCTGCCCTCCGGGTTTTCTTTTCAGGTCCGACGCATGGATCCGACCATCTTCCCTGTGCTGGGCTACTCGATCACCTCTAAAAAAGGTTCGCTGGTCGCGCTGAAGAATTTTGCACTGTACGATCTTAGGCCGTTGCTCGCATCCGTGGACGGCGTGGCGGAAGTATCTGTACTTGGCGGCCGGGATGCCCAGTTCCAGGTCGTTGTCGACCCCGTGAGGTTACACAGTCACGGCTTGTCGATTACTGATGTAGTCGCTGCACTGAGGTCCGGCAATGCGGTTTCGGCCAGCGGTCGACTGGAAGACCGTTCGCGCCTTTTCCTGACCATTGTGGATGACCGCCTGACTGGACTCGAAGACATCAGCTCGGTGGTTCTGAAGTCCAGCAATGGCACAGTTCTGGAATTGGATGATGTAGCTGACGTCCGCATGTCCACGGCCCAGGAATGGACCCGCGTAACGGCGGATGGCGGCCCCGCAGTGCTGGTCAATATTCGCCAAGCGCCTGAAGCCAATTCACTGGCATTGACCGATGCCATAAAGGGAATTATTGCTCGGGAGAGTCCACACTTTCCGCCCGGCATAGTGATTACTCCCTATTACGACCAGTCGGACCTCGTGCGCTCTGCCGCATCCAGTGTGCGTGATTCCATTCTGCTGGGTACCCTCCTGGCCGGTCTGGTGCTCTACCTGTTCCTTCGCAGCTTCCGCTTTGTGCTCGTAATGGCAATTCTCTTGCCGGCAGTGCTCGCGTCCGCCGCACTGCTGCTGGTGCTGCTGGGGCTGAGCCTCAATATCATGACACTGGGTGGCATGGCCGCCGCGGTGGGACTGGTGGTTGATGACGTGGTGGTTATGCTCGAACACATCACACGCAAACTCAGCGAAAAGTCCGCTACTGTTCTGGAGGCGGCAAGCGAGATGACCAGGCCACTGCTCGGCTCGTCGCTGGCGACCATCATAGTGTTTACCCCGCTGGCGTTTCTCGACGGCGTGACGGGCGGCTTTTTCAAGGCCCTTGCAATGACGATGGCTTCCGCCCTGATGTTCTCCATGGTCTACGCACTGACGGTCGTTCCTTTGTTGGCGTTGCATTTGGCCCGACCGGGTGATGCCGAACGAGCGGAACAGTCCAATCACTGGCTGGGCTGGCTGACAGACCAATACGTGAAAAGGATGCATAGCGTGCTGCGGCACGCTCGAGTATTTGCGCTAGGGCTTATTACAATGGCCGTTGTCGCCGGGGGGCTCGCAACGACGCAAGTGGCCTCTGGCTTCATGCCCGAGATGGATGAGGGTGGCTTTGTGCTGGACTACGTCGCCCCGCCTGGCTTGTCGCTGACTGAAACCGATCGTTTGCTGTTACAGCTGGAGGAAATAGTGCGTTCCGTTCCGGAGGTCGCCAGCTACTCCCGTCGCACCGGACTACAGCTCGGCGGCGGACTTACCGAAGCCAACGAGGGCGATATGTTTATTAGATTAAAGCCACTACCACGGCGTCCGATAGATGAGATTATGGGGGAAATCAGGAATCGGGTTGCAGCGGAGGTGCCCGGACTTGAGACAGAAACTATTCAGCTGATTGGGGATATTATTGGAGATCTTACTGCGGTACCCCAGCCCATCGAGGTAAAGTTTTACGGCAATGATCCCGAGGCCATGACCATCGCCGCCGATCTGGCGGTCGCCGCTCTGCAGGCAATTCCAGGGGTGATTGAGGTACGCAAATCCGATCGTATAGCGGGAGACGCAATTGTCGTTACGCTCGACCGCGCACATCTCGCGCTGGAAGGTCTTGAACCGGCGCTAGTCACCGCACAACTTGAAGCACTGGTCGGCGGTGGAGTTGCCGGTTCTGTACAAGCCGGCGAGCGCACCATCAATATTTTGGTCTGGACGCCGGAAGCATTACGCAATCGGGTAGAAGCGATCAAAGCCCTGCAACTGCGCGCCCCGAACGGTCACTTGCTACCACTGCAACGGATAGCACAGGTCGATTTGGTCAGTGGACAGACTCAAAGCAGTCGCGAAAACCTCCAGCCGATGAGCGCTGTGACCGCCCGATTGGAAGGCAGGGATATGGGCTCAGCCATGCGTGATGTGAGTGGTGTTATGGCGGCAGTGAGCCTGCCCGCTGGAGTCCGCTACGAGTTTGGAGGTCTATACGCGGAACAACAGAAATCTTTTCGCGACCTGATCACAGTGTTTGCCTCTGCTCTGGTGCTGGCCGGGTTGGTACTGTTGTTTGTGTTTAGGGATATGGCGCAGACCATCGCAATTTTGGCGGTGGTTGGACTGACAGTGGCGGGGGTACTGTGCGCCCTTGTGATTACGGGCACTGAACTCAATATTGCCGCAATGATGGGGCTGACTATGGTGGTGGGTATCACTGCCGAGCTCGGGGTGTTCTATTTTGCAGAATTGCCGGATTCCAACATTACACATTCCGATCGTATCGAAGCAGGTCGCGCACGCCTGCGGCCTATTTTTATGTCAGCCCTGATTGCCATGTTAGCGCTGGCACCGCTGGCACTCAAGTTGGGAGAGGGTGCGGCGCTACTCGCACCGATGGCAATTACCATTATAGCCGGACTACTGTTCGGTGCGCCGCTGGTCCTCATCGCCGCACCCATTATGCACAGTGCAATGGCTCCCGATAAATAAACGATACACTGGTATTGTCTATTAACCCAACGCGGAATCGCACCTCCGACATTGAACTAGCTGCAACGCCAGGGCTTCCCGAATCCGCACGCCTGTGGCTGTTCAGGATTCCGAACAGTTCCAAAGGACCAGATTGCTGCGCCACGATTGCAATCTCAGTCGGGCGCATCACGGCCTCCGAAAAACGGCTTATTGCTAAGCGGCGGCTTTCTTTCCAGGTGAGCGCTTCTTGGCTGGAGCGTTTTTCTTAGCCGGAGGTTTTTTCTTGGCTGGAGCCTTCTTCTTGGCTGGAGCCTTCTTCTTAGCCGGGGCCTTCTTCTTGGCTGGGGCCTTCTTCTTGGCTGGAGCCTTCTTAGGCGTCGCCGCCTTCTCGATCATCGAAATGCCTTCGCTCACCGATTTTTTAGCTTCTACCACCAGCAACTTCCATGCCTTGAGATTAGCGTCCGCTCGTTTCTTTACGATCTTTTGGGCTTTGGTATTAGTCCTGCTTGCCATTTTCTGGAGCATTTGCGCGTCTTTCTTCGCGCGCTCAATCACCTTTTTCAGCTCCTTCACTACCGCGTCACGATCACCGCGGACTTTACGCAGTTCCGCCAACAAACCCCTGAGCATCTCGTACTGACGTTTGGCAATATCAGAATATCCGTCAATGATGGCGCGATTCGCCTCGGCCACCGCATCCATATTTTTGCCAGTGCTCTGCAGGACGTCATCCCAGGAATAGTTTCCAATCTTGATTTCATCCATGTACTTTCCCAGATTCGAGGCAGCAGATTTGCTGGCGACGGCTTTTCTCTTCACTGGACGTTTACGAGTGGCTTTTGCTTTAGTGATAGCCATTATTACTCTCTCCTTACGGTTCTGGTTAATGTCATGCTCCGCATACTGCACACCTGCTTTCAGTGTAGCTGATTAATCACGCTTTTCCATTAGGTATTAATTAGCAAGTGCACCCATATACTCACCGCATAACCCAGCGCGTTAACGGGCGTCGTACGCATCCGTCTAGCCGTTGTTGTCATCGACACGTTCAGCAACAGCGCCGGACAAGGTGACAAGCTCCTATCTGGCGCTGCCTGTGTATATACTTCGGAAGCGCTAATTCGATAAATGCATTACGGAGTGATTCTGTGGTTATGGCGACATCTTTTAAGTACGCATCTGAAAAAAAGGGTCTCGGTCCAGGAGCGCTGGTTCATGTGGGCAATATCCATCATTCCGATACACGAATGACGCTGGTCGACTATAGCGCTGCACACTATGAAGAACGCCCGCTGGATGCGCTGGAGGACATCATGCCGTATCGCCTTAAGGACTCTGTCACCTGGGTGATTATCGAAGGACTGACGGACTCATCCATCGTCGAGTCGATCGGGGAGCATTTCAATATTCATGCGCTGGTTTTGGAGGACATCCTCAACACGCATCAGCGGCCAAAGATGGAGGACCATGATGAATACCTCTTCGTAGTGCTGAAAAGCCTGATGTCAGAAGAAGGCGGTTTCGTTGTCATGAATGAGCAGGTCAGCTTACTGGTCCTGGAGAACTTTATCTTTACCTTCAAGGAGAAAGCCGACGACCTCCTGGTGCCAGTTCTCAGGCGCCTGGAAAATAGCCGGGGGCGCCTCAGAAGTGCGGGTTCGGACTACCTCATGTATGCGGTACTCGATACCATCGTCGACCTCAACTTCGACATAATGGATGAACTTGAAGAGACCCTGGTCTCTCTGGAAGATGAAATATTTGCCAATCCAACGCCGCTACTACTGGAGAAAATTCATGAAATAAAGCTCGAAGTGATACGAATGCGTCGTCACATCTCTCCTATCCGGGATTTGACGGCCGGACTCCTACGCAGTGAATCGGAACTGATTGATCCAAATACGCAAATTTATCTCCGGGATGTACACGACCATGTGCTGCGCATCATGGAATCTATAGAAACTCATCGGGATATCCTTTCCAGCCTGCTTGAGATCTATCTTTCCAGCATCAGTAGCAAGCTGAATGAGGTTATGAAAGTACTCACGGTGTTCTCATCCGTGTTTATCCCACTGACATTCATCACCGGTATCTACGGGATGAATTTTGAAGACATGCCTGAACTGAAGTGGTCATGGGGCTACCCCGCGATCTGGGTTGTATTCATCGCTACGTCGACGACCCTGTTTCTGTACTTTAAACGCAAAGGGTGGACCTGAGAGCGCTATTGCGGCGTCGTTTTGCAACCGAGAAGTTGCACGAATGAGCAGCCTGTCACCGTCATCGCGCCAAAGACATAGACCAGACCAATTGGCCCATCAATCGCCAATAGCGCGTATTCCCATGTTGCGGAGAGCTGATTAGGCACTGCGTATATCACAGCCGCCACGGCCGATAAGCGCACCAGACCCTGCCAGAAAAACACCGGCGCCCGATTCGCCATATCGTGCGAGGCCCACATGAGCAGCGCGGCCGCCATCATCAGGAAGGTACCCAGAGTAATCAATGGTACAAATTGCCCCGCAACAGGCTCTGCCGCCATAGCAATACCCATCGCGCCAGCCCAAGTGCCTGCGCCGACCAGAAAGTCAGACAGTCCCGTCCACCAGATAAACTTTTGCAACATACGCTTTGCCTCTCTTGTTATAGGGTTTGGCGCTCGCCCTTGTCACTAACACTCAGGGTCAAACGTAATATTCATGCTCTTGATGCCGGGAATGAAATTGGACACAAGATTGTGTGGGGCACCCAGCAGCCGAGGGTTGCGCAAACGGGGTACAATCTCTTCAAACATAATACACAGTTCCTTGCGGGCCAGATGTGAGCCAATACAGAAGTGTTGTCCCACACCGAATGTGCGGTGCTGGTTCTTCAAGTCAGGCATCCGCTGTGCGCGCTTCACATCAAATACCTCCGCATCACCACCGAATAGCTCTGGGTCATGATTAATCGACGGGTAAAATAATTTGACGAGATCGCCCTTCCTGATCTCCATACCGTTGAGCGTGATATCCTCAACGGCAGTGCGCTGCATATGGATGAACGGCGGATAAAAGCGCAAAATTTCCTCCACAGCGTCCGGAATCAAAGACGGATCATCGATCAGCATTTGATGTTGTTCAGGGTGCTCCATCAACAGGCGCATTCCCTGGCTAGTGGCCGTTCGTGTTGTTTCAACTGCACCGGCAATCAAGATCAGAAAAAACGTACAGAACTCGAATTCATCCAGCGTTTCACCTTCGACGACGCCATGGAGTAGGGCGTGGATAATCGTACCGCCCTGCGGGTTCGTTGTGTGATTCGCGGCCAGCTGCATCGCAATCTCAAAAATCCGGGCTGCGGCGAGCTGTCCATCTTCCGGCGACACATCCAGCTCAGGATCGTCCATGCCGATCATAGTATCCACGAGACGGGCGAAGATCTGGCGTTTCTCTGCTGGCATTTCCATCAGAGCACAGATCACAAACAGCGGCATCTCTGCAGACACCTCCGAGACAAATTCGCATTCGCCTTTGGGCGCGACTTTGTCAACGATACTCCTGGCAAACTCACGCATAAGAGGCTCCAACGCATCTACCGCCTTACTCGTAAACGCATTGCGAACGACCCGCCTGTACTTGACGTGATTGGGTGGGTCCATGTTGATGATCAGCTGCCGCATGATGTCCATTGACTCGGGGTCCGCACCGCCCGGCTGCGGATGCGCGAGATTGGCACTGGAGGAGAACTTGTCAGGATTTTTGGAAACAAAATCCAGGTCTTCGCGCCGGGTGATCGCCCAGAAATCACCTCCATACTCGGGCGCACCGCTTTGATAGGACACGGGGCACTGCTGCCTGAGCGTCGCAAACGCCTCGAAAGGCAGTTTCTCGTGGTGCGTCATGGGATTCATCAAATCGAACTGGAAAGGACATTTTTCAGTCATAAAGACAGATTCTCGCGATTATTATAATGGCCTGGGCGGCGAAACCGCGGCAACAGGCGGGTCGATAGCAATGGGCCTGCATGACACAGACCATAAAGACCTCTACTCACTCTAGCCTGAGTTTAGCCGACTATACCTGTATATCATAACAGGGCTATGCTGATGCCGAGCAAGCCAGGACGTGCCGGGGGGATAGCTACAATGAAGCCAAGCACAATGCATAATGCAGTTCACGCCATTCTTCGGACAGTTCTATGGATTTTAAAGACTACTATCAAGTTCTCGGCGTGCAGCCTGATGCCGAAGCCAAGGACATCAAGACAGCCTACCGCAAGCTGGCACGAAAATATCACCCCGACATGAACGCGGACGCCGGTGCGGAGGATAAGTTTAAGGAGGTTGCCGAAGCGTATGAAGTATTGAAGGATGCTGGAAAACGAGCCGAGTACAACGAGTTACGGCAGTACCGCGATCGCGCTGGGGGCAGCTTTGAACCGCCACCGGGCTGGCAAAGCCGCAGTGGCTTCGGCGGTGCAGGCGGCGAGCACTCCCAGGGTGATTTCTCTGACTTTTTCAATTCTATATTCAGTGGCGGTGGTGGCGAATCGCGCTCTCAGCGCCCTGGCCGCAGGGGTCAGGATGCAGAAATTGAATTGCCTGTGTTTCTGGAAGAGTCCATATCGGCAGCGTCCAAGCGAGTCGAGTACATCATTCGCGTGGTGGAGAATGGCCGGCCCAAAGACGTAAAAAAGAGCCTGAATGTGAAAATTCCGGTTGGCGTGCAGGATGGCGAGCGGATTCGCCTGAAGGGACAGGGTGGTGCCGGTCAGGGTGATGCACCGAGTGGCGACCTCTACTTGCATATTCGATTAGTGCCACATCCCCTATTTGATGTAGAGGCCCACAACCTGGTTATCACAGTCCCCCTGGCACCCTGGGAGGCTGCACTGGGCGCGAAAGTGACCATTCCAACACTGTCCGGCAAGATCAACCTGACGGTGGCTGCCAACAGCCAATCGGGTCAGCGGTTGCGCATCAAGGGCAAAGGATTAGCGAGTAAAACCGGGCAGGGAGATCTGTTTGCCTTACTGAAGATCGTTATCCCGCCTACTGCAAACGACGAAACTAAAGCATTGTGGCAGTCGTTGTCGGAAGAAGCGCAGTTTGATCCAAGATCAGAGTGGGGTAATGAGCGATGACAGAACTTGTACTAAGCATTTCACTGCATGAGCTGTGCCAGTGCGAGGGGCTGAGCCAACAGCTTATTGTAGAGGTCGTTGACCACGGTATCGCGCAGCCTGTAGCCGGGCAGAGCGTTGTCGATTGGGTGTTCGATACCACCAGCGTGCACTGGCTGCGCAAGGCAGTCCGACTGCACGACGATCTGGAGATCGACTGGGTTGCGGTGGCCATGGTGATCGATTTACTGCGGCAAAAGGAGGCTCTGGAGAAACGTAACCAATGCTTTGAGCAACAACTCAAACGGTTTCTTGATGAGTGAGCCGCACTTGGCAAAATAGGCTTTTCGGCGGAGCCTGGAGCTAACGTATACGCTGCAAGACCGGCGCCACACTGAGTAGAGCTTTGACGCCTATGTGCTTTCCTGCAGCTTAAGAAAGTGCCCTTTGTGCTTGGCCTGGCTTTTCAGCCACTCCAAATGCCATGACAGGAACACCGGGAAAAGCGACCGATGAATCGGAGTGACCGAGCACAATCCCGTCCTGCAACGCCGTCAATGTCTCCTGACGACGTCCAAAAGCATTCACAACTTTGGCCAATGGCTGCCCTTTCTTGACAACATCACCGGGTGCCGCGAGAAATCGTATGACGCCCGACTTCGCGCCATAGGGCTTATCTGCGTAACGCAGCGGTTTATTGTGCTCATAACCCACCGGCAGCGGATAGCGAAACGGTGTCTCTCGCTCGGCGATCATGCCCAGATCGGCCAGGATGTTCCAGATAGCCTCCACGCCGTAGGTGACATTGGACTCACTGACAATGTTTGGCTTACCCAACTCAAAGGTGACAGCCGGTATGTCGCGCAGGAGCAGATTGAAGGACAGACTCTGGTGCAACTCCTCCTCATCGAGAATCACACACAGTCCGGCCTGTTTTGCGGTATGGATAGACTGTTGATACGCGTGTTTGTGCGCCTTGCCTGGGTCATGGTCTACCAGCACATACGGCATGGATTCGATCCAGTCATTGTGAAAATCCACCACCAGATCGGGCTCGGTACTAACAATTGTGTCGAATATCGTGTGGGCAATACGCTCACCGAGAGAGCCACTGGCATTCCCCGGAAAGGAGCGGTTAAGGTCTTCGCCACTCATTGTGATGTGCCGTATTCCCGACTCAAAACCGAGCGGATTCATCAACGGGAAGGCATGCACCGAACCACAGCTCAGGCGCCTTCGGATATGACGGAACACCTCCTGAATCACGACGATGCCACTCACTTCATTACCGTGACTGCAGGCCGTCAACCAGACGCCTGGGCCGGGTTTTTCACTGGTCGCGCACATAAGCGGTAGACGCCGGCGCGAGAGGTCGGAGCCGGTCATGATCTTCTTAAACGAATAATGATTCCTGACTTTGGCAGTCGGGAGCTCATCGGTATGTTTGGACATAGCGGTTTCTCTAGCAGCCGGGGCAACGCACCGACGCGGCAATACACTACTCCTTCATCCTGCTATAGCCTACTACAGGATAGTGGAGCACCTGCAGCCTGTCGCACTCAGGATGATGCCACCAGGCGGCGCGACCCTGAGCCCGATAGTCTCCTAGCTAAGCTCGGTGCCGGATGTCTCTCGCAGCAGTAAAACCACCACCGGTATTGCCAGTAGCGAGCTCAGACACAGCACCGTCAGTGCAGCAGCGTGGGTGCCCAGTGCTGTATAGAGGACGCCCTCTACCGCCAAACCGGTGACCGCTGCAAACATGGCGCAGATCGCGCGGAGCGTAGACGCTGTAGAGCGGCACCGGGTAGGGAAAAGCTCCCCGCTCAGTGCATTGACCATCACCTCTACGGCAAAATAACCAAACAATGCGACAATCCAGGCTAGCGGCAATAGCCATCCGCTAATGTTGTAGAACGTTATTGTAGCGCCACAGTAGAGAATCAGTGCCATCGCGAGCGTTGGCCGCCGACCTATATGATCGGACAATCGGCCCGACAGGGTATTTCCCAAAATGGCGATAGAACCCGCGACGATATACAGAAGGCTGACGTCCCGCGGCGCGAAGTCATGAATCTCCTGCAGATATTTGGACATGAAGCTCAGCGTTGCCGCTATCTGGAACCAGAACGCCATGGAGATTAATGCAATGGCAGTGATTTCGCGCCTGTAATGGCGCCAGATTTCCTGTATCGGCTGCCAGAAAGTCGGAGGCGGGGTGTCTACCGCATGGCGATCGAATAACGCCGATTCGGGTAACAGCCTCCGCAGCCAAGCGAGATAGAGAACCGGAACCGCCGCAATCAAATAGAGCGCGCGCCAGCCTCCAGGCAGATAGTCGACCAGGCCGTAGAGCAACGATGCCGCACCTGAACCAAGCCCGCCCATCGCGGCCAGAAAACCGACACCCCAACCCCGATGCCGTGCAGGCAGCATCTCCAGTACATAGATGACGGCAATAATTTCCTCAGCCGTGGCAAAAGCACGCACACAGAACTGGATGGCGATGAATTCTTCAGTCGTACGTGCAAACCCTGTGAGGCCGGTGGCGATCGAAAGACCGAACAAGGTAACCATCAGCAATCGCCGCCGACCGATGCGGTCTGCCATCAATGCAAGGAATATAGCCGGTAAGGTGCCCAGCCGCGCGGCGGCGATAACTTTCCCCAGGTCTTCCTCAGAAATATTAAAACTGGCCTGTACGTCAGGCAACGCCAAACCGAGAACGGTCAGGTCGTAGTTACCGATAAAAAAAGCTGCCCCCAGTAGCAGAAGCAGCCTTGTATCAGCAGAGGTCAGCCCTGCCGGTGGAAAAAACAATCGAAACATGAGGCCTCATTAAGCTTTAGGTGCAGGCCATGTAAAACGTCGGAACGAATATTGGCAGGCTATGCATTCAACCGCTGCAGCGGCGGACTCTGGTTGGCAAAAACCGGTACTAGAAATTATAACCGACACTTGCCCCATAAGTGCGCGGTTCCAGCAGGAACTGGTTGGTCGCCAGACCAACGTTCTGGTCACCCAGAGACTGTCCGGTAATGTAATCGTCATTGAGGAGATTCATCCCCCAAATGCCCACAAACCACGCTTTATCGGCGCTGAACAAGGTGAGCGTCGCGTTCCATACCTCCCAGCTGTCCACCTTGTCGTTGGGTGCGTTGAAAATCCGTGTGTAAAACTCATCCTGCCAGTAGTAGTTGGTGTTGGCAGCGAGCTCCATGCCATTCATCAGAGGCCAGGTGTAACCGACGCCAACATTGATGGAGTACTCAGGCGAATTAGGGAGCTCATTACCTTTCAGCTGCGTCGGCAATCCCTCGCATGTAGGAGTGCCTGTCGGGCAGCCGGGACCAATATACAGATTGCTGAAGGGAGTCGAGATGATGTTCTCGGTAGTACCCAACAAATTAATGTTAGCGGGATCGACACTCTCGCCATCGCCCAATTCAGTGTCCAGCCAAGCGATATTGGCGGTGAGGCGCCAGCGATCATCCGGCACCCAGATAAATTCCCCTTCGAAACCCTGAATGGTGGCATCCTTGTTCTCATTGATCGATGTCTGGTTGGTGATCTTGCCGATCTGCAAACCCTCGTAATCGTAATAGAAATACGTCACATTGGCCTGGACGGTATCAGAGAACAGGCGGCTCTTCAGGCCAAGCTCCAGGGCGTTAATAAACTCCGGGTCGAACTCAGCAATATCGGGGCTTCCACCAAGCGCGGGGTCGAGCAAGGGCGACTCTGCCGAGATCGGATTGAAGCCGCCGCTTTTGTAACTTCGTGAGAGTGTGACATATGCCATAACATCATCGGCGGCATCCCAGCTGACGTTAATCTTGCCGGTGGGCTCATCCCACTTCCCCTCGAAATCGCTGTATCCGCCATTTTCAGCAGTCGGATCACTGAGGAAGGCCAGATAGATCGTTCTTTGGCTCGCCTTTTTTTCTTCTCGGGTATAACGCAGGCCAAACGTGACCGCTATATCCTCTTCGGCCTGCCAGTATAGCTCTCCAAATGCGGCATAGGTGTCGAGCTGGTAGGGCTCGGTCTCGTTCTGGAAGAGCCGTTGCGAGGGATCGAGATTGAGCAACTCCCCCGTGAGCTCAACAGCTGACGAATAGATCGTATAACTGTCATTACTTTCGTAGGTGAGATAGAACCCGCCCAGCATAAAATTCCAATCGTCATCAAAATCGGAGGCCAGGCGAAGCTCCTGGCTCCACTGCTCAGGCTTGGTTCGCGAACGGTCAACATTGTAGAGTCGGTCTACTGTGATGGGGCCGGCAGACCCGCGCTGCATCGTCACCGCCACTGGCCAGAGCTCAGACGCAACATTAAAGTCGTAGTCATTGGAGGCATCGTAGTCCGAAGAATGATAGCCACTAAGCGATGTCAGCGTCAGATCGCCGAAGTCGTGATTCACTTCAAAAGCGACAATGGTATCTTCAATTTTGTACTCGGGCGTGTAATCCATCCACTGCTCGCGCGGGTCACTGGAACGTGGCGAATTGATGAAATCATCATCCGGAAAAGAAAGCCCCGTTATCGGCTCGATAAATTGGCTGATCATGAATCCGGAAGCCGTCGCGGCAGCATTGGTGGTATCGTCAGCGAGGCCCGTCGGCAGGCAACCGATAATACCCTCGGGATCGCGCAGGCAGCTTTGGTTGCTGCCGCGCAGGCGATCCGAATCTTCCTTGAAGTAGTTAACCGTCAAAATAGCATCGGTATCCTCATCGGACCACCGCGTGCCCGAGCGCAGGGAGTACATATCGCGCCCATCAATATCGTCACCGTTGAAGCGGTTTTCAACGTACCCGTTGCGCTCGGTATAGAGCATTGAGAAGCGCTGTGCGAGATTATCGGTCAGCGGAAGATTGACGGCTCCTCTGACCCGGGTGTAATCGTAATTACCCGCCTCCACAATGATATTGCCGCCAAACTCGTCTTCCGGCTTGCGGGTAATTAGATTAACAACGCCCGCAGTAGTGTTGCGGCCATACAGTGTGCCCTGAGGTCCGCGCAGCACCTCAATGCGCTCCGCATCGTAAAACTCCATTTCAAAAATTCTGCCGTTGTTCAGGTAAACGCCGTCGAAGTGGTTGCCGGTACCACTATCGGCGGCGGAACCGATCGCAAGGTTGCCAATGCCGCGAATCGAAATGGCAGCGCTGGAAAAGTTACCCTTGCTCATCAGCATGTTGGGTACGTTGAACTGCAGATCCATCGGTTTGCTGATTAAAGCGCGGTCCAGTTCTTCACCCGTGAATGCGGTCACTGCTATGGGGGTGTCCTGCACCGTCGTTACCCGCTTCTCTGCCGTGACGATGACCTCCTCCAGTCGTCCCGCCTGGGCAAAGACCAGTGAACTGCTCAGCGCCAATACAAATAAGGGTAGAGCACAGCGATTTTTGACCGTCATACAACCTCGATTGGCCCTGCAGCAGTTGCATGCGGCGATACAACCCACTCTGCCCTTCGAGTCAGGCTAGACTCACGGCCAGGGTCTGGAGTATGAACTGGCAGCGTCCGGGAAGACTCCGCCCAAGAGTTCATTCAGCAGTGCATTAAAACCATCGGAGGCCTTGCACTGGCGAATCGCCCTACTGTTCTGCTTATGGCTCTTAATTATTGTTTTGAACTGTTATCTTATAGACTCGCGAGGCACAGTCAATCCAGAAATTTGCCCGAGATTCTTTGCGATGATAAAGACGTCATTTACGCTTACGGTTGGTCGTGCCGAGCTTGCTAAGTACCGGGGCAGCCACTGGCTTATGCGCAGAGGTGATCCAGCTCAAAATTCACGTCATCATGGCAATTGCCTCGCAATTGGGCAATGATAGTCTTGCCTGCCAACCTGCGGCTGCATTCTGCGCCCGCTTTGGCATTTTTTTTAACTTCGAAAAAGGGATTACGCCACCATGCAGCCTGATGCCAAGCATCTAATGCGCACTGTACCTGATGCCCAGGCAGTCAAACTTCCCTCACGATTTCTGGAGCTGCTGGCACTGCTTATGCGCCAACCCAGCGTGGTCGGGTCGGAACACAGCTTTTTCCGCGCACTGCAGCGCGAGCTGGAAGAACGCGGCGCTCAGGTAACCTGGTACGAAGGATTGCTGGTGGCCAATGGCAAAAAGCCCAACAGCCTGATGCTGTCAGCGCATATTGATCGGCATGGATTGATCTGCACCGGACCCAACGAATTTCAATACGCAGCCTTCGTGGCCGGCTCACGATCCGACCTCTTGGGTAACTCCGTCGGCGAGCAACTGATGAAGAAGATTGTCGACCGTTTCAGCGCTGAATATGTGTATGCCTATGAACCCTGGTCGGGCGCCTACCGCGGTCGCGGCATGATTACGCGCGCTTACATCTGCGAGTACAGGAACAACCTGATTTTTGAAGTCGAGGGGCTGGAGCATCTGGTAGCCGGCACGCCGGTGGCATTTGCCGACGCGCTCAAGATTACCGATCAGGCACTGGTGGGACAACTGGACAACGTATTGACGGCTGCCGCACTGGTCTACCTCTTCGAGCTGGGCTTTGAGGGTACTGTCTTTTTCACGTCGCAAGAGGAAGCCGGCAAAAGTTGGCGCTACCTGCTTGAATGGTTTCGTCGTTTTGGCGGCAACACAAATGAACTGATCGTGCTCGATACCAGCCCTTACCCGGACTTTGACACGGCCATGCAGCAGCAACTGGTATTGCGCAACAAAGATGCAAACGCGACGTTCAGTCCAACGCTGACCCGCCGGTTACAAAGTCTGTGCGAAAAACGCGAAATACAGTATCAGATGAAAGACGCATACGTTGAAGCCCTGAATGTACGATTACGCGCTGACGGTGAAGACGCGCGCTCTCTGGGATCGACCGAGATGGGGCGCATCATTGGCGCCTCCAATGGTCTGGTGGACGGCACCACCCTGCAGATTCCGACTTCGGGTTACCACACCATGTCTGAGTCAGCGCCTCTTTCGTCAGTGCAGGCGTTCCTCGATATCCTCTGCGACATGGCAGAACTTGATACCCCTGACCGCCGAACCCCTGTCACGGTCTAGACAGTTCAGTTACAACCCAAGGATTACAGGGCTGAGATTACGTGCAGATGCAGAGCAAGGAACTACGGGCCGTTATCGATATGATCCCACTGAACTTTGCCGACCCGTCGGCAGATTTCAACGCGGTTCGCACAATGTTTGCCCCCTTCCACGGCCATCCCACCAGTGATGCACTGAGGGTCCAGCTAGCGCATTACGGCGACGTACGGTGTGGCGACTACGAACTGCAAGGTGCGCGCAATACCCTGACAGTTTTTCACTGTCACGGCGGGGCCTTTGTCTCCACAGGACTTGACGAGTACCACTTTTATGGCGAAATCATCGCACGCGAAACAGGCTGCCGGATCGTCATGCCCGACTACCGCCTGGCGCCGGAGCACCCCTATCCCGCCGCCGCAGACGACTGCTTTGCGGCTTACTGCGGATTACTTGCAAGCGGCACCGACCCGTCCACCATTGTCTTTATGGGTGAGTCCTGTGGCGGCAGCCTTGCTATGGGTTTGCTGCTGCGGTTGCGGGAAGAGGGCCTGCCGTTGCCGCTTTGTTTTGTCTCTCTGACCGGCTGGTTCGACCTATCGGTAGCAGGGCCAGCAGTGCCCGGTCGCGATCCCTTTCTCACCCCCGACTGGGTGCGCAATCGAGGTCGGGACTATTTGGCAGGGAAACTGGCGCTGGAAGACCCCTGTGTATCAGCGTCCTACGCCGAACTACAGCAACTGCCGCCCATGTACCTGCAAATCGGGCAGTTCGATACCCTGCGCGAAGGCGCGATCCTGCTGGGCGTCAACGCGATGCGCGCGGGCGTCTCGGTGACGATGGAAAGCTGGCCGGGCATGATCCACGGCTGGCATGGGCTGGTGACTGCCGGTGTACCTGAAGCTGCAGCTGCCTGGGCGGCGATACGTCGTTACCTGGAGACGCTGGCTCAGCCATAGCGCTATCGCTTATGGTTGGAGTTCAAACGGGTCGCACAGTACATTTAGACGAATGCCTTCCATCACTGGAATGGGACTCAGGGAGATAACATTATGCGCAGGACTGCGTCTGCCAGGATAACTCTCAGGGAGTTACTGGGCATAGAGTTCCCCGTGATCCAGGCACCCATGGCAGCAGTGCAGGACGCCGCGCTTGCCGCAGCCATATCCAATGCCGGGGGCCTCGGCTCTCTGCCCTGTGCCATGCTGGATCCGGCCGCTTTGCAAACATCGCTGCTGCATCTCAACACACTCACCGACAAACCGTTCAACGTTAATTTCTTTTGCCACACTGCGCCGACGGTCACTCCTGATGCGCTGCGACACTGGACTAGAAACCTCGCGCCGTACTTTCTCGAACTGGGCATCGAACCCCCCAAAGAAAGCCCAGGAAGCCAGCGAGAGCCGTTCGGCGAGGCAGCGCTGGCTGTGCTTGAGCAATTCAAACCGGCGGTAGTGAGCTTCCATTTTGGCCTGCCAATCCCTGAGTATGTAGCACAGCTCAAGCGATGGGGCGCATTGATTCTGGCATCTGCTACCACGGTAGATGAGGCGCTCTGGCTGGCCGAGCGTGGTGTCGACGCCATCGTGGCACAGGGCCTGGAAGCTGGCGGCCATCGCGGTTCATTTCTCAGCACGGACATGACAACCCAGATCGGCACAATGGCGCTGGTGCCCCAGGTCTGCGCGAACGTATCAGTGCCTGTTATCGCGGCCGGCGGCATCGCCAGCTCGGAGGGAGTCCGGGCCGCTATGACAATCGGTGCCGCCGGCGTGCAGGCGGGAACCGTTTTCCTGTTATGCCCGGAAAGCAACACCACCCCCCTGCACCGCGCAGCACTTGCGAGCGAGGCGTCAAGACACACGGCATTGACCAATGTTTTCACAGGACGACCTGCGCGCAGCATCGTTAATCGGCTGATACGAGAAGTCGGGCCAATGGCCGCCAGCGCCACGGCATTCCCCTCCGCGGCGGGCCCCATTACTCTGCTGCGCGCGGCTGCCGAAGCACAAGGGCGAAACGATTTCACGCCTTTGTGGTGCGGCCAGAATGCGACAGGATGTTGTGAGGAACCGGCTGCGGAAGTACTGCGGCGCCTGGCCTCGGACTGTTAAATCTCTAAACCGCCGACTGCAGGCGGGTGGTGCACAACCCCGCTTGAGAGCAGGCTCACTGCCTGCCTCACAGTCACCGCAGAGTCAGGCAGGACTCAGGACGGCCCCGCGCGAGGGCATTCGCGTACACCACCAGATCAATAGCAGCAGCAACACCTGGACGAGCAATCTGACGCTGAGAAATACCGGAGAGACGTCGGGAAACAGCTCGCGGTTCAGCCACATATGAATATTGGCGGGAGTGACGCAGACCGTAAGTAACAGCAGGCCGCTGCCCGCCCACTGCCGCAGCGCGGGAATGAGAATTCCGATGGCGCCGAGGATTTCAAGAACCCCGCTAATATAGACAATCTCAAGGTGATAGCCAATGTAAGGCGGCATGATTGCGACAAAAAAAGCGGGGTTAGTGAAGTGCGTAATGCCGCCCACCATAAACCACAGGAATACAACTGCCAGGCCCAGATTTTTCAATGTAAACATGCTCATCCTTATTATTAGAATCACTGCGAGTATCACTGATAAGCCAGCGCATTTAGGCACCTGTCGGGCTTAAGAACATGCTACTGCACTAGTCGGGCGCACTCAAAACCGTCTGTAGCCAGCGGCTGATATCCTGAATCTCCTGCATACAGACTTCATGCGCCATAGGATACTCACGCCAGTCGACCGCATAACCGGCATCCTGCAACGTCACCAGGGAAGACTTGCCCAATGACATAGGCAATACAGCGTCGTGCTGCCCATGACACATCAGGATAGGAATTGCCGCGTTGGCCGGGGCATTGGCTGTCGCCAGATTTTCACCCTCAGCCAGAAAGGTGGAGAGCGCCAGAATGCCTGCCAAGCGTTTCGGGTAGTACAAGCCCGTATGCAATGCCATCACACCGCCCTGCGAGAACCCGGCCAGAACGATGCGCTCTGCAGGCATGCCATCATCGATTTCATTCTGGATCAGATCGCGTATTTGCGACGCTGATTTTTTCAGGCCAGGAAAATCGGCGCCTCCCGCCGGATCGAAATCAAACCAGGCGCGGGCTCGCTGCCCACCAAAGGCCGTTACCGCCATCTCGGGGGCATGGGGAAACACAAACCGCACGGGCAGGGCCGATGGCAGTTTCAGCTCAGGTACAATGGCCTCAAAATCATGGCCATCAGCACCCAAACCATGCAGCCAGATGACCACAGCAACCGGTGCCGTGTCGGGGTTGAGCTCCACAATGGGCAAGGAACCTGCCAACATAAATTCTCCTGTTTGTTCTGTGCTCCCTGGGGCTACTCAGTTCAGGTCAGCTGCATACTTGCGCAAAATTTGAAGCGGCACGGTTTCAAGCGCACGAATATGTGTGCGCGTCAAATACACTTTTGGCGCCATCTCTTTTTCATGCGCCTGCAACCAACGCGGTGCGCAAAGACACCAGCGATCTCCGGGCTTGAGCCCGGGAAACCCATACTCAGGCATTGGTGTGCTGAGATCATTACCGGCAAAACGAGAATACTGCAGAAACTCCTCGGTCACTTGCACACACACCGTGTGAGAGCCCGCGTCCTGATCATTGGTGTTACAGCACCCGTCACGAAGAAACCCCGTAAGCGGGTCCTCACTGCACGGCAACAAAACTTCGCCAAATACGTTTAGCGGCTCATCAATCACAATTTCTTCCACGAAATTTTGCCTCCAATGCTTCCGGTCAAACAGCAAGTACTCTGCTGTCGGGTAATTTATCTACATCCAGACGTTTGATTTAAGGCATAGTACATCCCCGCGTGCTCATCGCAAGGAATAGCTGCGATTTGGCGGCGGCAAAAGTTGGCGCGTAGTATTGATGCGCAGTGAAGGGCACTGCTTTAAGCTTAGCGAAAGCACCTATGCGTCGAAGCGAGTAAAGATTGAAGGGATCGTCTGAGCCCATTGAGGGTGAGGCGGCCATCCGCGGGGCGGCCATCCGCGGGGCGGCCATCCGCGGGGCGGCCATCCGCGAAGCGAGCCTAGAGGGAGAGCCTGCCCCTGTTGATGGGTGCACAGTTACGGCGTGTCCCGAAAAGCTCTACTCGGTTTGGCGCCGGCCCAGTAACCCTGGGAAGCGGCATTCGGTGCACAACGGCATATTGAGGAATATCAACAATGACTGACTATCTCCCTCCAACGTTAGACTGGGTACGCGAGCAAGTTGAGCTCTACGAAAGCAGCGGCGGCACTCAGGGAACCACCCTGCTAGATACCGGCATGCCCTGTGTTCTGGTAACACACACCGGCAACAAGACCGGTGGTATCCGCAAAATTCCACTAATGCGGGTGGCAGTGGGCGGCAACTATGTGTTGATTGGCTCAATGGGCGGTCAACCAAAGAACCCGGTATGGGTCTATAACTTGCGTGCAAATCCCGACGTCCAGATTCGAGATAAAACCCAAGTATTTGCGATGCGAGCCCGCGAAGTGAGCGACGAGACCGAGCGTGCAACACTGTGGGCGGCAGCGGCGGCAGCCTACCCGCCCTATGACGACTATCAGGCAAAGACTACGCGCATAATTCCGGTGTTTGTTGCTGAACCGCGATAATAGGTGCCGCTCGCTGACGGGCGCCGTGTTTTGCTCGATTGCCTGCAGAGCGACATGCATTTGTGTAGACTGACTATAGCAGTGCGCAGCCTACTCTGGGATAGTGGTGTGGCGGGCCAAACCGTACGCCGACTGCGCACAACACACTAAACGAAGCAGATCAGGGTGCATCCGGGCCACCCCAAACACGCTTTCAGGATAGCAATAATCACACAGTCAGAGTCCATCATCGGAATGAGTATCAAGTGAAAATTCCCAGTCGCCTGCAACCCCTGGTTGATGACGGAGTCGTCGATGAGGTTATCCGGCCGCTCATGAGCGGCAAGGAAGCCGACGTATTCGTGGTGCGCTGCGGATCTAAAATCCGCTGCGCCAAGATCTATAAGGACGCGTTAAAGCGCAGCTTCAAAAAAGCCGCGCAGTACACCGAGGGCCGCAAGGTTCGCAACAGTCGGCGTGCCAGAGCTATCGAGAAGGGCTCAAAGTTCGGTCGCAAGCAACAGGAAGACACCTGGCAGAACGCCGAGCTGGACGCACTCTATCGACTGGCCAGAGCGGGCGTGCGCGTACCCGAACCCTTTGGATGTTTTGACGGCGTACTACTGATGGAGCTGATCACGGACGAGAGCGGCGACGTAGCGCCGCGACTCAACGAAGTGTCGATGTCGGCAGAACAGGCCAGGGAAGACCATGCTCTGGTGATGCATTACGTCATGCGTATGCTATGTGTGGGGCTGGTGCACGGTGACCTGTCTGAATTCAATGTGCTGGTCGATGAGAACGGGCCGGTGATCATTGACCTGCCGCAAGCCGTTGACGCTGCTGCCAATAACAACGCACGCGCCATGCTAGAGCGCGACGTAAAAAATATGTCCGATTACTACGGACTGTTTGCGCCTGAGTTGCGTGAAAGTCGCTATGCTCAGGAGATCTGGGCACTGTACGAGGACGGTGAACTGCACCCCGACCTGCAACTGACGGGTCATGCCGAAATCGATGACCACGCTGCAGACCTAGACTCTGTGATGCTTGAAATCAAGGCCGCACTGGCCGCAGAAGAGGACCGACTGCGACGGTTACGCGAGGCTGACGAGGAGGACTGACGGGGCAGCTGGGTCTAGTCGAGCCCGCATTCTCAGGATTCGCACATTCGCCTAGGGGGCCCAACAAGGCAGCACCTGTCGCGGCGGGAAAAAATACTCTATCATCTTCCAAACCATTCTTCCGCAGGGATTGGACATGACACAGCTGAAGACATTCTCAACCTGCCTGTTGGCACTTGCGCTGCATAGCGCAGCGTGGGCTGAAATCTACGAAACAACAGACGCTCAAGGCAACCCGGAATTCACGGACTCGCCGCCCCGCCCAAATTCCGAGGTCATAGACCTACAGCAAACCAATATTATTGATGCGCCTGCACCCGAGCCACAGGACGAATTTGCGTCACAATCAATGGACGGTGAAGCAATGGGTGGTGAAGAAGCACCGGAGCAGGACAATCGCACCGTCATTATCAATGATCGCAACGACGACCAAGACGATGTCTACGATGCGTATCAAAAACAAGAGCGGGCCTTTGAGCGCAGAGATCCGGCAACCCCTGATGAGGTATTGAACGCAGAAGCACCTAGGGAAGTGGGCGACGACGCTGCATCGCAGATGCCAGATGCGGCCCAGGAAGTCCCCTTTGAAGGCCGACGCATTTATCACCACAGGTGAAGCGGATTCATTGTTCCATCTCTATTTTACGAGCCAAGCGCATGAACAAAATACTTATCGCATTGATCCTGGGCTTCACCACTGCCGGCGCGAGTGCCATGACCTGGCCCTGGGAGGAAACCGCACCTACGCTGCCATCTGAGTACTGCAAAGGATTAGTGGTCGGGGGGCTTGCGTCCAATGAGGTTAGCGGGATGTCCAGAACCGATCTGTGGCTGGCCTGGAACTATGTGATCCGCTCTGGCGCAATGGAGCAAAATGTTGCAGCGGATGAGTATCAGGCCGGCCGGGAAAAATTCCAGAATGTGACGGATACCGCTGCTGGAGCGTTAATTGTGCAAGACGCTGACGGTAACTGCGGCCTCGGCAGATCGGGACTGCAAATCACTGGCTGGTAATACTTTCTCCCCGGCAGATACGGGTTAGCCTCTCAGCCGGGAGCCGGTCGGATTTAGGATGATGCTACTGCGGCGCATTGTAGGCTGGGTCGTGGTCTTCCATGATCTCCTGCGCTATCGCCTTCAAGTCAACCGAGTAACCGGCATCATACTGGTAGGTAGACAAGTCGACCCCGTAGATTGCACTCAGCCAAACCAACTCGCCCAGTGCTATTAGTATCTCGTCAGGGTGACCCAAATTATCTCGAAAAATAGCATCTTCACTGCTACTGACCAGCGCATCCACATCGGGAAGATTGCCGGCACCGTATAAGCTGTAGAGCTCTGCGGCACTTTGACCATAGGGAATGCAGTAAAAATCGACCCCGGGGTTCTCAGCACGCAATGTATCTATAAATGCATGCGCAACCAGCGGATGATAGAGGTGCCAGAAAGCTTCGTAGCTCGTGCTGGAACTACTGGCGGGGGATGTGGCCCAAGGCAACGCGATAAAGAATCGGGTGTCGGGGTTTTTCTGTAGCGCGTAATTCACCCAGTTTCTGTAACCCTCGATCGTGGGGTAATCAGGATGGTACGTCATGCCGAAAACATCGATATCGCCTCCATCGAGAACCGCCTGTATCGCCCCACGCTTACCGGCATTTTCCCAGAAAGCCTGCGGTGAACCAGAGCCGCCGCCCGAAAAGAAACGGGACTGGGCATGGTCGCTGAAGCCTGCGCGCGAAGCATGGGCAGGCAAGCCCCGAGCGTAGGGGTCAAAAAAGCTGTGTCCTATCAACAGTGAGTTTAGACCGCTATTCACCGACGGCCTGAATATCGCAGTCAGTGGCGTGACGGTGGCTCCCCAAAACTGATGCACGGTCTGCGCGGGAACGTCAAACCCGCATTCGCCACTCGTATCGTCAACACAGTAACCGCTCCAGCGATGAAACTGCCAACCGGGCCTCGGTGTCGCGTAATAGGTCTCCAAGTAATCGTCGATGACCAAATTCTCGCTGCAGTTGCCTGCGCCTGCGGCATGCTCCTCGAGCAGACAATCTCGATTGCCGCTTGCCGACAGCACATCGCCCTCCCCTGCAATCTCTAACGGATGGCTACAGGCTTGCAAAAAAAGAGCGAGAAAGAAAACGACTATTGCCGAAATGGTCTTCATACACTTTGCCTCAGGCCCTTACGCAGCGCAGGTAGCCTCATTAGATGTCTGCAATGCGCTACCATAGCGCGTCATGCATTAGAATTCTATGGGATCTTATCGTGCAGAAAGCGGGCAAATCTGACCGGACCATGAGGGTTTAGTTGTCTCGGGAACTATAGATGCCGATAGGTGCCAGATCGGCGTAATACTGTTCCAGTTCTTCAATGCTGATCACGCGCTGCCCGGCTTTGACATACTCCTCCGACGGCGAGCGCCACAGGGCGGTCCTGAATCCATTGGACATCAGGCACTGGCCATTGAACTTATGAGCTGCATCACTGGCTAACCAGGCCAGGCCCTGTGCCACGTCCTGCGACTCACCGAAACCGAGCTGGGAAGCTCTCTTGTCAGACTTATCAATGAGGGGCTGGGTCATATCCGTACGCGCCACCGAAGTTATCGACACAAGAGGCCACGAGTGCATCGCAGACAGCTGCCTCGGCAACGGAGCCCAGCACCGCGCGTACGGGCGCGCCAAGCGCCGCAATTTCCTCAGTTACAGCCGACAGTGCTTCTTCATTGGTACCATTAACCACCAGAGAGGCACCCTCGGTTGCACACGCGAGCGCGAAATGGCGACCCTGGCGGCGCAAGGAGCCGGTTATAACAATACGCTTGCCGTCCAATCTACCGATGCTGCCAATCTCCAACTATTTGCGCGTGTACTCACCAACATTGTTGGCAACGCAGATGCCATAGAGCAAATCTGCTCGCCCGATCACAGACTGGTCCAGCCGCCAGGGCCGCCCGCCTTCGAACAAGCTCAATAGCTTGCCGCCGTGATAGACAATACTGGTATTGGCGCAGTTGGCCGGCATGGTCCTGAACCCGGAGCGGTGAGCGGTGAGCGGTGAGCGTATTGTCCCGGATCATTCTCTTTGTCTCTTGCTGAAAGTAGCGATTACTATACTGGCAAAGTGAGGCGGCACACGACAGACGGTACGAAAGATGTGGCACAGCTGGGATCGGAGCGATAGGATCATGCAAACCATAATGCGGAGAACACCATGCCAGTATCTACCGAAATTCTATCCCCGGTTATCGCTCTGTTGGTATTGACCAGCGTAGTCTGGGCCTGGATGTACGCGACGCGTATCCCCGCAATCGCCGCGCTTGGGATGAAGCTGAATCAGGACCTTCCCATTGGGCAACAGATGTCTGAGCTGCCACCCAGGGTGCGCTGGAAGGCAGACAACTACAATCATCTATTACAAGAGCCGGTGATGTTCTATGCGGTTGCGCTGACGCTGGCGCTGCTGGGGGCGGGCGAGGGATTGAATGTCATGCTGGCCTGGTGCTATGTGGGACTGCGAATATTACATACTTTACATCAGGCACTGTGGAATAAAATCGAAGTGCGATTCGTATTGTTTTCGCTTTCCTCGCTAGTACTGATTGCGTTAATCGTTCGCGCGGCACTGCTGGTTTGGTGAAAGCGACACCTAACCGACCAGGCTTCTGCCGCCATCTACGACAACTATCTGCCCCGTAATGAAGGGCGCGTCGCAGGCAAGGAAACTGACCGTACGCGCAATATCCAGCGGCTCGCCGAGCCGTTCGAGCGGGATGCCTGCGATGGTCTTCGCCCGCGTCGCATCATCGTAGCTAGCCTCACCCTCGGGCCAGAGTATGGCCCCCGGTGCAATGCCATTGACACGAATATCAGGTGCAAGCTCCAGCGCCAGGCTGCGAGTGAGCGATGCCATTGCAGCCTTCGCCGCACCGTAGACATTGAATTGGGGCAGCGGGCGCTCGACGTGCACGTCGAGCAGATTGACGATGCTGGCATCCCCGGAGCGCATCAGCGGCAGCAGGCCCTGTATCAGAAAATAAGGCCCGCGCAGGTTAGTATCAAGCATGCTGTCGAATTGCGCAGGCGTACAGGTTGCCAGAGGCGTGGGCGCGAAGCCGGAGGCGTTGTTGACCAGCACGTCGATTGCCGGGTAGCGCGCAGCCAGCTGGCTCGCGAGCGCACTGACCTGCAACTGATCCTGCATATCTGCCTGAAACAGTTCACAAGAGCCAGGGCGTTCACTGCAGAGTTGATCGGCAAGGTCCTGTGCACTATCTGTTGAGCGGTGATAGTGAAGCGCAATATCGAAGCCGCGCTGGTGCAAGTGCACAGCGATGGCCCGCCCGATTCGCCTCGCCCCTCCGGTGACCAGCGCTATTTTGTTGCTACCTGTTTCCATACTCTCCGCCAATTGGTTGTTCGCAATAAACACTTACTCCGGCTCGAATTGCACCTAATTAAGGCCATGGAGAGCCTGCCCCTGTTTATGGGTATGGCCGCAGCGAGCCTACTTGGATGTATTGACGGCGTGTCCCGAAAAGCTCTACTCGGCTTAGCGCCGGGCTAGCAGCTTAAGTAATCACCATTCTACTCTGACATCGTTTGCTTGCTAGCCCGAGTCAGCACAAGCTCACGCTCAGCTAAGCGCTGAGTCGGGCACCCAGACGCCGTGAAAGCCCACCGGCACGCGCACCGGCAGCGGCACTTTGGCAATGGGTCCCGCTGAGACATTGGTTGCGTCAAACAAACAGAATGCGCTGGTCTGCGTATTTTTGTCGTAGACATAGCTGGCGAGGTAGCCGTCGTCTTCCGCTCCCCCTGACTCGCTGGCGGCAATAAAGATCGCCTCGGAGGGCTCCAGCGCATTACCGGGGAGGTAGGCGTCGACCTCGCCTGTTTTCACATCGTATTTGCGGATACCACCTTCGGAGTGCTGGATGCGCTCGGCAGAATCGTTCTTTTCGTCCACAACAAGGCTGTAACCGTAGCGGTAGTCCTTGGTCCAGTACGCGCGATTGACCTGAGGGAACTCCATCGCATGATCATGGATGCGCTGCACCGATGCCTTGCCGGCTTTCATGTTCAGCACAAAGCGCGACAGATACGCCGGGTAGAAAAAATCATGCGAGTTCTTAACCCACAGGTGGTCGTAACGGGCAGCGTCGACAATCACATCATCACCGTGCTGATAGGAATTCATAATATGAAAAATGAAGCAGGCGGGAACATCGAACCACTTTACATCGGCATTGGTGCCGTTGCGAGGCATCACGCCAAAGCGACTGGGCGCGTCATCATCCCACTTGAACGGTAAGCCACTACCTGCAAGCGCCATAAACCAGGAAAATCTGACCGGCATCTCCATAAACACCACATAATCTTTGGTCACGGCAAAATCATGAACCATGCTTGGGCCTGTCATCTCGATGGGCTCTACCTGCAGCATGTTGCCGGCGCCATCTGCACGCATGTAGGTGAGATAAGGCTGCGTGGCGTTGTAGCCAAAGAACAGGAGCTCGCCGGTGTCGGGATCAATCCTCGGGTGCGCCGTCATATTGCCCGGCAATTTGCCGTCGTAATTGAATACACCCTTAGTCGATAAATCAGCGGGGTCTATCAGGTAGGGATAACCAAACTCGCCCAGGGACATCAGTTCGCCGCCGTGATACAGCAGTGATACCGCACTGGTTGAGTTTTCAGGTTTAGGCGCGCCAAAGCCTCCCGTCTCTTTGCGGTAGTCCGGCGTGTTGACATAGCGATTGCGGTACCACTTGGCCTGGCCGCCCTCTAGCCGAACCCCGTGCAACATCCCATCGCCGCCAAAAAAATGGTCACTCGTGCCGCTCGATGCGTTGGCGCCATTGCGCACATACAGACCGCTCAATTGCGGGGGAATACTGCCTTCTACTTTTAAAGTAGTTGCAGTGACCTCGTCGGAAACTGGCCTGAAATTACCCTGTTGCCAGAATTTAACGGCGGGCTGGTCTTCGGAGCAACCGCTGAGCATGCTCGATGCGGTTAAGCCAAGCGCACCGATGCCGCTGTAACCAAGAAAGTCCCTGCGTTTCATTGCGTTATTCCCCCTCGCTTTGTTTTATTGTCAGGCGCGACGACTCGGCGCAAGCCTGTCTCAAGTCGTTTCGCCGTTGCACAGACCCGGCAGCTGACTCGCCAAACTACAACAGGCATTGCTGTTCGCGCAGCTGTCAGTCGTAATAGGCAGGAGCCTTGTTCAAGGTATCGGCCAGCGCCTTGTCATGCTCAATCCACAGAGTCGCTCCTGTCTCTTTCAGCAGCTGATCCATTTTGTCCATGGACTGCAGTGTTTGCTCTGCGTTGTAATTGAATCCCGGCACCCTGCGCAATTCCTGGTTGGCGCGCGTATGGTAAAGGTCTCCGGACAGCACTACTGGCCCCGTGTTGTCGAGTATCACCAGCAGACTCTGATGACCGGGCGTATGGCCGGGGGTGTAAATCAACCGTACCAAGCCATCACCAAACACATCGTAGTCGCCCTCGACAATCTTGAGGTTGGCGCTCTTCAGTCCCTCAATCAGGCTGGTATCAACGAATTCGTGGCCTGGGTCAAAGGCCTTTTCCCACTCTGCCCGCTGCATAAGCACTGTGCTGGCGGCCAGTTCATTGGCCGCACCTGCATGATCAAAATGCAAATGCGAGAACGCAACGTAGGTAATATCGGCGGGGCTGAGCCCCATATCTGCCAGCTGATCGATAATCCAGCGCTCGTAACGCATGATAGGGCCTTCAGCATCGGCAGCGGGCTCCGTTCCCACGACGCCCTTGGGCAGGCCCGCATCCCAGAACAGGATGCCGTCATCGTGTCGGACGATGTAGCACGGTACGAATAAGTCGCGGACGTCGGACTCTTCCGGTTTGATATTGAACATCTCCAGACTGTCGACTTGAACACTACCGCAGTCAAAAACGTACAGTTTGGGTCCGGCGGTGACATGCAGGGAAAGACAAAACAGGATTAATCCGACGCAGTTCTTCATGGCGTTTTCCTTTTATTTACGCTTTGTCCATACTGGACGAAAGGCTTGATGCGTTCGCGCCCAAGCTGCCAGATTATCATAGATGCCCAAACCCCCCCTGAAATTGGAAAGCGCACGGCACTTGTCTGATGGCGCTGGCGTTCCTGATAGTGTAAAAATACCTTCCCGCTATAACACTAGAAAGGGTTCCGCACATGCCTATATTTACCCGGTTCCTCTGTTGCTTGCTGGCCGCGATATTCCTGGTCGCCTGCAATGGCAGCGACAGCAACAGCAACAGCAACAGCAACAATGCTGCCATTGATCCCCCAATAGAACCAACGGAACCAACGGAGCCGCCGCCCAGTATTTTTTCCCAAATGACCGTCAATATTCCCAGCGCAGCGAATCCCGCTTTTACACCCGGCACGCCGGGTGTAATGGTCGACAATGAGAAGCTACTGAGCCAGTTTGGTTCAGCAGACATCAACCTCAATCAAGCCCGGTATACCCGCTACTTCCTATCGGACCGGGCAGGCACACAACCGGATGGCATTCTCGTGCTCATCCCGGGGTTTGAAGGTGGTGCTTCGGGCTTCTATCTGCTAGCAGAAAATTTGCTGCGGCGCGCGGCGGCAGAAACGAATCTGGTGTTGGAAGTGTGGGCCTTTGATCGTCGCTCCAATCAGTTGGAGGATACCGTAGGCTTGGATATCGCCGAGGGACTCAACGATCCTCTGGTAGGACTGGACTTCCTGTTCGGTGATGAATTGGGTCTGGAGTTGAGTCAGCCGCTGATAGACGGCCCCAATCGGCGGGCAGTCTTCTACAACAACTCAGATATCGCTTTCATGGCCCAGTGGACCCCACTGGTGCACTCACAAGACATCGATGCGGTAGTCGAAGCAGCCCGCAGCGCCGCCCGCGGCGGCAATGTATTCCTCGGCGGCCATTCTGCAGGCAGTGGCTTTGTGGCCCGCTATGCGGCGACAGATTTCAATCTGGCGGGTGGTGAGCCTGCTCCAGGGTACAAAAAGCTGCGCGGCCTGCTGTTGATTGAGGGCGGCGGTGCGGGGCCCTCATCGGAGTCGCCCGATGAAGCAACGCTGGACATGATCGAAGCGCGCTTTGACGGCGGTCTCTATGGTGCGGTGCGCGACCAGATGGCGCGCTGCATCGACGGTCAAACCGCCTGCACTTCTGCAACCGCTGCCACTGATTGTGCCGCATTCGAGAACACTTCCTGCGTACAACCTACCAGCGCTTATGCCGAAATACCCGGTCTGACTTCCACGCAACTGTTCGCAGCGTCCGAGGTGAATGCGCTGGATGCGAACCTCAACGACGATTCCACCCTTTCCATACTGCAGCGTGACATCAATGGCAGCCCGGGTAACAACGCAATAGCGCAAGTGCCACAGCTGAACATTTTGACCGCTCTGCTAGGTACCACGCCCGCCTCCTCAGTGACTTTGTTGGGCAAATTCCTCGACGATGATGGCTTAGCCGCGGGGGTGGCCAGTTTTCTTGCTACGTCAGTGGGCTTTGAAGGCCCGGTAGTTAATGGCATTGCGACATGGCTGAGCAAGGGAGAGACCATGCCGCCAGAAGCCCTTATCGACAATGGCCCAGCGCCCGCGACACTCGACGACCGCCGCCGCCGCTGGGGTGTTGAGGTGGAACCCACGGATCTGGAGGGGCGACTGATACCTTTGTTCTATCTTGGCGAGACCAACTTCCTCGATTGGTATTACCCCTCGTCCGGCCTCAGTGTCACCACCGGGCTTGGCTTGGACACCACGCCCTTGTCAGCTCCGCCGCCGCTAGGTCGCGGTCGCACTGATATCGACAACCGCACACAGGGCGGCGCTATTGATATACCGGTTATTGGTTTCGGCGGCAGTAACGGACTCACACCTGTGCCGGCGTCTTTTCTGGGTTTCGCCGATGTTATCGCCCCCTGCGCTGCAGCAAGCTGTGACAGCATGACACAGCGCGTTCTGGACAGGGCAAATCCCAATGAGGTATTTCCGACCTTTGGTGGTGCCAGCGGCGGCTATGAGGTCTATATCTCCGAAGGCTACAGCCATGTGGATATCCTCACGGCCGACGATGAAGAGGGCAATCAGGTGATTGCACCGTTGCTGGATTTCATTGGACGCAACCTGCAGTAACCGCCGGACAGTTTAAGGACTGCCCCGCGGCAGCCAACACTGCGGTATTCGGCCGCTCTTGGTGTAACTCTGTATACCTGCGTGAGTGCAGTTGGCTCGCACGGGTTCTAACATTACACGCATAAAACAGCGCCCCAATCACCTTAGAGGAGTAGTTCATGTCAATACTTGATCAATTCAGGCTGGATGGCAAAGTTGCCATCGTTACTGGAGCAGGAAAAGGCATCGGCGCGGCTATTGCCAAAGCGTTCGCCGAAGTGGGTGCCAATGTAGTGATAGGGGCGCGCACCGTTGCCGACCTGGAGCAAGTGGCGAAGGACGTTCAGGCAATGGGACGCAAGGCCCTGGTAGTGCAGACCGATGTGCTGGATTTTCCTCAGCTGCAGAATCTCGCGGATCGCGCCATGCAGGAGTTCGGTCGTATTGATATTCTGGTCAATAATGCGGGGGGGTTCCCACCAAAGCCGGTCTCGCAAACCACAACGCGAGAGCTTGAAGGTGCATTTCGCTTCAACGTGAGCACAGCGTTTGAGATGTCGCGCATTTGCGCGCCGCTAATGGTCGAATCCACGGGTGGCGGCGCAATCCTCAATATTTCCTCTATTGCCGGACACAAACCCACACCCTGTTTCGCCGCCTACGGCACAGCCAAGGGTGCGCTATCGCTGCTGACTCAGGAACTGGCGCAGGAATTTGCACCGAAGGTGCGGGTCAACGCAATCGCGGTCGGCTCCACTAAAACGGATGCACTGAACACCATACTCACACCCGAGATTGAACAGATGATGGTAGACCTGACTCCGATGGGCAGGTTGGGCGAGGTCGAGGACATCGCGCTTGGCGCGGTGTACCTCTGCACGCCAGCAGCCAGCTATGTCACGGGTGAGATTCTTGGCGTTAATGGCGGGCTGGAGCGGCTGAATATGCAGATGCCGCGTGCTTGGGGGGGGATGGGTTAGGTCACAAACTGATTATTGATCGGCTTGTTTTGACGCCCATATTGCCAACCTGTGCCTGATCGCTTTCTGTGAAATCTGATCGGGCTGGAGCGGCTGGATTAGCTTGTCATGCACCAGCAATCGATAGATGTATTCGAGTTTGTCCGCTGCTGAATCTGTTGCCTCAAACTCAACGACACCGCGTTGCTCCCCGTATGCAACACCGAGGGCAATGGCTTTTTTGACCAGTTCTTTTTCGTTGTCGAGTTTTTTCATCTGACTCCACGAAATGGGTTCATTAACCCTGGGAGACGAAGGCATTTTGGAGGGGCTGCGTCATGACGAAGCCGGTCTCGAAGCATAGTATATACCATATCGCTCAGACCCTCAGTTGCCTCACTATGCCATTCAATTCATCGCCGACCCAGATGCTTAATTCGGCCCTGACCTGTTGGCGCCTAAGCGCACCGCCATCCGCGCTCGCCACTATCAGGAAAACTGGCTGATAATATCGTCCGAGTAGCGTTTAACGCTGTCTATTTTCTTATCCAGCTCGTCAGTGTCGCCGTGATAGAACGGCCAGGGCATGGTCAATATATGCGTCACACCGGCGTCTTCGAGGCGCTTGTAGCCATCGTAATTCCAGGCGTCTGAGGGCGTGGCCATAATCTCAAAGGGCAGGTGGTCTCGCCCATACTCTTTGCGCCAGTCATTAATGCGTTTCACGCAATCGATGATTTCGTCACTGGTCTGCAGATCCGTGACCCAGCCGTCACCGAGGCGGGCAGCACGCCGCATCGCAGGCTCCGAGATACCGCCGATCCAGATGGGGATATAGGCACTGGGCGCAGGGTTCATTTCAAGCGCGTCAAACTGATAGTACTTCCCCTGATACTCCACCAACTTTCCCGTCCAGAGCAGGCGCAGAATTTCCAGCATCTCGTCGGTGCGCGCACCGCGCGTCTTGAAATCTGCATCCATCAAAGCAAACTCGTCACCCGACCAACCCACGCCAATCGCCGGAGTCACACGATTATTTGATACGACTGCCGCAGTGCTTATCGCCTTGGCGACCAGAAACGGATTACGTAGAGGCAGTACAAAAATATTATTAGTGAAACGCAGCGTTTCAGTGATCGTGGCGAGGGCACCTATCATTACCCAGGGATCGGGCCAGTCCGTGAAAGGCGGCCAGCGACGATTGCCATCCTCGGTATATGGATAGGGCGTGTGAATCGTCTCGGGGTTCGCCACATGATCTGAGAAAGACATGGAATGCCAACCGTGAGTATCGGCAACAGGCGCCAGCTTGGTGAGGTGCCCCACGCTGCTGAATGAGGTAGATAATACAAACTTCATGAAGGATTGTGCTCTCGGCAGGTCCGTCTGAAACGGGTTACTTGGAAATATTAATCAGTTCGCTGGGCTCAACGTAAAGGAGGCTGAGGCACTGGCCGTCTTCCTCATTCCATTGGTCTATTTCACCCATATTACAACGGGCTGCATCGAACACCTTTACATGTGTAATCTCATGACAGCCAATGCCCGGAAATTGCACATCGGTGAACTTATAGTTGGTCGGCTTGATGGAAGCAAAGGATATCGACTTCGTGTCGTAGATAACGCCCTCCTTATTCTGTACTGACATGCGTGGCACCAGATTGCTGATTCTATAACCGAGATTGTTTTGCAACCGAAACTGCAGCTTGCAGGCCTTCTGCATGTCCCAGATCCTGGTTACCGACAAGACCGCACTGATGGCTGGGTCACCCTGCGCGGACTCGACAAACTCCCAAGTACTATCTGGCTTTAACACTACCTGCCTGCCCTCCAGCGTAATCGCTTTAAGGTCTGTTGCAGAGGGCTCCTGTGCTTGCGCAATCAAACTTAGCAGCAACATCAATGTGCACGGTATTACTCGCTTCATGGAGTGTACTTCCCTGCGGGTGCCTGTTTTGTAAAGCAACTCTAATACCCTAGAGGGTATCGTCACTGCATAGCGCACGCAACACCTGTCTAAAGACGCTGCAACCTTTGCGTCCCAACTGAGACTCCGCTCTTACTTTAGCTCCAATCCTTGTAGGCCGCCGTGGGCACGCCACTCGTCCAAAAGGCGAAAAAACTCTATTGAGCCACCACCGTAAAAACCATTCTGTGCATTTTGTTCGGCTGACCTGCCTTCATTATTGTAATAGCCGGGCGTGCAATTCTCGAAGAAATCCCCAACATCACGCGCCTTGTCGATGCAGTGCTGCACCCAATCAGCCTCGCCTTCCTGCGTCACCTCCACACGGGAGCAGCCCTTCAGGGTTGACGCTTCTACAATATAAGCAATCTGTTTCGCTTGCTCATCCAGCAGGTGCGGATAGCTCACGGTGAAACCGGCCTGCGCATTGCTCATAATGAAGCAGTTGGGGAAACCGTGGACATGCATACCGTGCAATGTGCGCACGCCGCTCTCCCAGGCCTGCGTCAGGCTCCGACCACCTGAACCCACTAACTCGATGGCCGCGCGACGCGAATAGTCGGTGCCGACCTCAAAACCGGTGGCGAAAATCAGGCAGTCCAGTTCATACTCACGCCCTTGCACCTGAACGCCGTTTGCGGTGATGCGGTCGACACCCCGCCCGAGCGTATCGACTAATGTCACATTGTCGCGATTGAACGTCTCCAGGTATTCGTTGTGGAAACAGGGGCGCTTACAGAATTGTCGGTAGTAAGGTTTCAGCGCCTCCGCCGTCTGTTCATCCTCGACGATAGCAGCCACTCTTGCGCGAATCTCTTCCATTTTTTCAAAGTCGGCGAGCTCAACCGCGCGCATAATACCCTCTGGCGACATGTCGCCCCCGGCATTTTTCTGCAGGCCAAATAGCAGCTTGCCTATGAGATCGGTCCAGCCATCGCCGACAAGGTCCTCAGACTGAGGCACACCGGACACCAGTGCGTTGAAATTATTCATGCGGTGTTGCTGCCAGCCGGGCTTCAACTCTTTTGCCCACTGCGGGTCCGTCGGGGGGCTGTTTTTTACGTCAATAGACGATGGCGTGCGCTGAAAGACGTGAAGGTGTTTGGCTGACTCACCCAGCATCGGCACACACTGCACCGAGGTCGCTCCGGTTCCGATAATGCCAACACGCTTATCGGCCAAGCCACCAAGACCACCCGTGGCATCTCCGCCGGTATACCCGTAATCCCATCGACTGGCATGAAAAGCGTGTCCCTTGAAATCCTCGATACCAGGAATACCCGGTAACTTCGGACGGTTCAGTGGGCCTGTCGCCAAGCACAGATAGCGTGCCTTCGTGCGGTCGCCGCGATTGGTTGTCACAATCCAGCAGCATTCTTCCTCATCCCAGCGCATCGTCTGCGCCCGCGTCTGGAAACAAGCGTTGCGGTAGAGATCAAACTTTCGCGCGATAGCCTGGCTGTGTTCCATGATTTCGGTACCAAACGCATATTTCTCGCGCGGCACATAGCCCAATTCCTCCAATAGCGGCAAGTAGGTATAGGACTCGATATCACAGGCAATACCCGGATAGCGATTCCAGTACCAGGTGCCGCCAAAGTCGGCCGCGGGATCAATAATGCGCAGATTCTCGACCCCGGCTTGGCGCAGGCGAGCCCCCGCCAGCAAGCCCCCAAATCCACCGCCGACAATCAACACGTTGACCTCGTCGTTCAGTGGTTCACGTTCAAATCCGGGGTCCGAGTAAGGGTCATCGAGGAAGTGTGCGAAACGCCCACTGACTTCAACGTACTGTTCGTTACCTTCCTCACGCAGACGTTTATCGCGCTCGCGCCGGTATTTGTCGCGCAGAGCATCTGGGTCAAACACTTTTTCGGCGCTTGGCTTCGCAGCATTTTCGGTTTTATTTTCGATCCCGTTTGTCACAGACAAATCTCCTGAAAATTATTCTCGAGTACTCGCACCGACTTCATCGTATTGTGATTGCGCGAGTTCCATACCTTCCTTTGCGCTTTCCGTTACCACAATGGACTGGAATATCTCCTGCTCGACGCGCAAAGCCTCATCCAGCGGCGCCCAATCGTTCACCGCGAGAATACGTTTCAATGCGGCTACAGCAGCGGGCGACTTGGCAGCCAGCCTTGACGCCATCTCAAGCGCCACTTTTAATGCATCAGCCGGTGCGACTATGCGATTGATAGCGCCGAGGTCATACAGGCGCTGAGCGCTTATGGGGTCGCCCGTGAGCACCATTTCCGCTGCGGTTGATCGGCCCGCCAGTCGCGCCAGTCTGCTGCTACCCCCGATACCCGTCGGCAGCCCCATACTAATTTCCGGCTGCGAGAAGTGTACCTGCGATTCAGCAATTCGAAGATCACAGGCCCAACCCAACTCAGCGCCGCCACCTGAGGTATCCCCCGAAATGGCCGCAATGCTGATGACATTCTCATGCGCTAACTCCTGCAGGCAGCCAAACCATCCCGCGCCACTGCCGGTTTGCGCCAAACCCTGAACACCATTGGACAGATCTCGCAGCCATGCGTGCTGCAGCCAGTGGCCGTCAAGACCGGAAGCGAGAATCACCACTCGCGCACCGGCCTCCCGGCAGCGCCTGAGTTGCTCCGCAAGATCATCGATCGCCGCCCAGCAAATCTGGTTTACGCGCTGAATGTCCTTGAAGGTGAGCACTGCCACGTTGTCGTTGTCCCAATCCACTGTCAGCAAGTAGTCCATTTTACCGGGGCACCTCTACTCAGGAAACCGATCGAACTTCAGCATGTCATCAGGCAGGTAGTGAAAGGCTTGCTTCTCTCCGCAGTAAAACGCCATATCCGGAGCGCCATACTGCGCGGGGTCGTCCATAGTGCCGACTTTCAGGATGACCATGTCGGGCAAGCCGGGGGGCAGACTCGCCAGTGACGTACCGCAGTCGGGACAGAACTGTCGCTTGACTGGAGATTCCAGATCACTGCGCTCGAAGGACCGGGGCTCACCCGACGTGTAGCGAAAACCACTCATCGGCATCGCCAACGCAACATTGGCCGCGCCACCGGAAATATACTGACACTCGCGACAGTGGCAGAGGCCCCGCATGACAGGGTCGCCTTCAGCCTCATAGCGTACTTTTTGGCAGTAACAGCCACCGGTGATAGTCATGGTTCAAATCCTTTGCTGTCCAGAATCAACCGGACATTTCATGTATTGATGGTGTCGGTCCACGTCAGTCCAGCCTGATGCCAACTGTAAAGTACTAACATGCGGCAATCAGTATGCAAGAGTTTCAGTAAAGAGCGAAACCCAAAGTGTCAGAAAGTAAGCCACCGCACCGATAGTAAGTACTTGCGAAGTAGAGACTACATGACGATACTCAATCGCCAGCCTTGACAACCCGACCTCACACAGAGAGAGCCGTCATGCATTATCCCGGAATGTTCAGCTTGGCCCTGATAGTCAGCGTCGCAACCGCCTGCGGCAGCGGCAGCGGCAGCAATACCAACAATGACAGCATCACCATCGGCCCTGCGGAAACTCGAGCGCCGCTTGAACTCAGCCTGACCGAGGCGCCCATTGAACTGCCCGGCATCGCAGCCAACTATGCCGAAGACGTGCGTTACGGTGAGAGTGAACGCAATGTGTTCGACATCTATCTACCCGATTGCGACGAGCCGACCCCTTTGGTCATCTACATACATGGGGGCGGCTTTACGGGCGGGGACAAAAGTAGGGCAGGTTCCAATGGCGACCTCATCAGAGAGTTTCTGCAATCCTGTGTCGCCTACGCCGCCATCAACTACACCTTGCTGAAAGTGCCAACAGCCGCTCAGGGCACCGCCACTATCGTCGAACAGGGTGGCGTGCTCACCTCGCTTACGGATACCGCACTAGCTCTTCAATTTATGCGCTACCACTTTGCCAGCCTCAATCTGGACCCTGAAAATGTTGCTGTCTACGGCGGCTCCGCCGGCGCTGGCGCCGGACTCTGGCTGGGCACGCACGACGACATGGCTGATCCTGAGAACGAAGATCCGATATTACGTGAATCGACACGCGTAAAGGCAGTCGGCGCTCTTGCCACGCAGTCCACCTATGACCTGCTTGTTTGGGAGGACGTATTACTGCCCCTCACCTCTAGCCTTGCGGGCGTTCTGGGCGGAACGGATATACCCACGGTCGCTCAGGCGGTGGGTGCCGACAACTACCTTCTCACCTTTCTAGGGGTAGCAACTGTCGACGCAATCTACTCGGCAGAAAACGTGGCCTATCGCGCCAATGTTGACATGCTGGGCCTGATGGATTCTGGCGATGCGCCCATCTTCGTGCACAACTATACAACGGGCTTTGACGACCTGCTCAACATGTTCCTGCACCATGGCCTGCATGCACTGGCTGTCAAAAAACGCGCGGATGAAGTGGGCCTTGCGAGTGTCGCCTATGTCGATGACCCGGCATACTTACTGGTCGATCCTTCCGGCGAGGACCTGGCATCCTTCCTGCTGCGACACATACGGTGACTACGACCGATTAAGCTGGAAACAGCGCGCAGTATTTCGGTTACACTGAGGGCGATTTTTCGTCCTCAATACATTCAGGCCAGACATGCTTAACGATATCAATCCTTTCGCTACAGAAGAGATCACACCCGCGTTTAACGATGAATGGGTCGCCAAGCGGCGTGTTGCAAATGCTATCAGGCAACTCACCGAAGTACTGGTCACCAGTTCTCCCAGTACTGAAAAAATGCATGCCATCGCCGAGCAACTGGAGCTCACTGCCGAAGAATTTGGCGGCGCATCGCGTATTTACGGCCGCTTTGACTGGGCGCGAAGCGGTGAGCACGGCAACTTTGGCCAAGTCAGTCATGAACTCAATCCAATGGCCGGCTGGAGCAACCCCATCGCGCCGCCGATCAACAACTGGATCGATGGCGACATGGCGCTGGGAACCTGCCAGTGCGGCTGGGCCTATGAAGGCCCCCCGGGCAGCGTGCACGGCGGTTTTGTGGCCGCCATCTTCGACCAGTTCCTGGGCATGGCGCAAGTTCTAGGCGGGCAGCCCGGAATGACCGGCTACCTCCATATCAATTACCACCAACGAACACCACTCAATACAGAGTTGAAGCTGGAAGGAAAGCTGATCAAGGTCGAAAGGCGCAAAACCATTATGCGCGGCGAAATGTATGCGGGGGGCGTTATGACGGCCAGTGCAGAAGGCCTCTTCGTACAACCCAGGGGTGGCATGCACTCTGTGAAAACACTGACGGCGGCAACTCGCGGGCAGGACGACGCGTAATACCCGCGTCAATCAAGGGCCACGCTTGTAATGACGGCACCCGGTTCAGTCCAGCAGGCCGCCATGTTCCGGTGCCGGCCTGGCCCGCTGGTTGTACAACAATGAAATAATGTGGCTGACTTCTTTTTCTGACAACTTCGAATAATCCTGGCTTAACTCGCTCCCAACCTCCATGCCTCTTTGCAACGCAGGCCGCTCGTTCAGCTCATTCAACCAACGCCTGAGGTATTTGAACTCATTGATATCAATGCCTTGCGCCTCCCAACCGATGCTCCACGGATAACAGGCCATATCGGCAATAGTGTAGTTGTCACCCGCAAGATAACGGCGGTCATAGAGCCGATTATTCATCACCCCGCACAGCCGGTGTATTTCGTCGTCAAAACGGCGCAATGCGTAGGACTGATCGCCCTGACTGTCCTTGAGCCGCGCAAAATGGCCCCTCTCTCCTATCTTTGGGCCCTGATTGGCCATCTGCCACATCACCCATTGATAGACGTCCCACTTCTGGCGCGGGCTACTGCCGGCAAACTGCCCTGTCTTCTCGGCGATGTACATCATGCAAGCGCCAGACTCGAACACAGACAAAGGCTTGCCGCCGTCCGCCGGGGCATGATCGACAATCGCGGGCATACGGTTGTTGGGGCTGATGCGCAGGAAATCGTCTTCAAACTGCGCCCCACGGCCAATCTCACAGTAGACCACGGTGTAATCGATACCGCACTCCTCCAACTGGATCGTGAGTTTCTTGCCATTGGGCGTGGGCCAGTAATGCAGGTCTATCATAGCGAGAGCCTTAATCATTCGATAGCGATAACTTTACGCGCCGCTGGACGAACAATGCAAGCACACACGGCAGAGGGTGGTAGCGCATTGTAAATGTATCGCGTGCACAGAGCTTGAGAGGCAGAGTTCAATAGCGCCCATCGAAACCCCCAACTGAGACACTACCCGCCAGAGCAGCAGCTATGCTGTCGATCTGCGTATCCTGCCCGCTCGCTCCGTGGCATGAGCATCGACATTGTGCGCTACATAAATTATCTTGCACCCCAAGCAATAACAACAATATCAGGAGCTGTCATGAAAACGAAAACGCAAATCGAGCAGGAGGCGCAGGAGACTTACCACCGCTTTGTCGCTACCCGCGACAAAGTGGACGAGGGCGAAAGCGGATGGGAAGCCATGGCAGATTTTTTTACTGAGGATGCCGTGTATATTGATCCCGCTTGGGGACGACAGGAGGGCCGCGAAACCATCCGCCAGTTTTTCCAGGATTCCATGGCCGGATTGACCGGCCACGGCTGGTCGACACCCGAACGCTGGACCATGGTGGATGGACACCGACTGGTCAGCCACTGGGATCAGGTACTGGGAGACAAACCCGACGGTGGGCAGTGGATCGTGCCTGGGATTTCCATTCTCTATTACGCGGGCGACGGTTTATTTTGCTACAGCCACGACTACCTGAACATGACGTACATTCTGGACACCATGAAGGCGATGGACTGGCAGCCACCGCCAGGCTTCAACCTGCCGCCGCGCAAACCCGACTGGGCTACCGAGTTACCCATCGCCTGGCGCGGCCTGCCCGACGCCTTCAGTAAACACGGGACACCATAATCATGGCATTGCGAGTAATACAGTGGGCAACCGGTGGCGTAGGCAGGGCAGCCATCGAGGGAATAGTGGCCCATCCCGAGCTGGAATTGGTCGGTTGCTGGGTACACAGCGCCGATAAGGCAGGCCGCGATGTCGGTGAGCTCTGCGGCATCGCGCCGCTGGGCGTGAAAGCGAGCAGCGATATCGATGCACTGCTTGCCATGGATGCAGACTGCGTCATGTACAGCCCCATTATGGCGGACCCGAAACTTGTCGCGCGCCTGCTGGCTTCAGGCAAAAACGTGGTGACACCGCTCAACTGGTTTTATCCCGGCAAACGCGATGTCTCGGCTTTGGAGCAAGCCTGCCAGACTGGCAACAGCACACTGCATGGCACCGGCATACATCCTGGCGGCATCACCGAGCGCTTTCCGCTGATGATCTCTGCCCTGTCTAGTGCAATAACCCATGTGCGCGCAGAAGAATTCTCCGACATTCGCACCTATGGCGCGCCCGCTGTGATCAGTGACATTATGCTATTTGGTAAAACACCCGAAGAAGCGGCAGCGAGCCCCATGGTCCACTTCCTGGGACAGGGCTTCCAGCAGTCCATGGAAATGGTAGCGGATGAAATGGGCTTTGCAGTGGATGCCGAGGTGATCAGCGGGCATGAAGTCGCCGTCGCCACCGCACCCATCGACTCACCCATCGGCATCATTAAACCGGGACTTGTGGCAGCGCAGCGCTTCAGTTGGCAGCACACTGTGCGTGGCGTTCCTGTGATCACCGTGCGCGTTAACTGGTTTATGGGCGAGGAAAACCTGAACCCGGCCTGGAACTTTGGCCCGGAGGGAGAGCGTTTTGAAGTGGCAGTGACTGGCGACCCCTCCTCCCATGTCACCTTTCACGGCTGGCACCCCGAGTCGGTCGCCGCTGGGCTGATTCGCAATCCGGGTATCGTGGCCACAGCCAATCACTGTATCAGCGCTATCCCCTATGTGTGCAGCGCGGCGTCCGGAATAAAAACCTATCTGGATCTGCCGTTGATCGCGGGTCGTGCTGCGCCTGGTCTATGCCGCTAATATGAGGATACGCTACATGAAGATCATCAAGACACTCGCTCTACTGCTCATTCTGGGACTGTCCCTGCTGATAATCGGCATGAACACTTGGGGTGCCCTGACGCTCGGCAGTATTACGCCGTCAACTGCGCCGAAGTTGGACGCAGGCGCCAATAAGGTCGTGATGATCTTTGGTGCCACCGGATCGGTTGGAGACGGCCTGCTCAAGGCAGCAGTGGAGGATGCTGAAGTCGAAAAAATCTACGTCATTACACGTCGCAGCTCCCCGCGCATTGATGCTGGTGTTGCCACTGGCAAAGTCGACATGCGATTACACGAGGATTTCACTGATTACTCGGATCTCGCGGACATTCTGGGAGAGGTCAATACCGTTATGTGGGGCCTGGGAACTACGTCGATAGGTATGGATGAAGACACCTATACGCGGATACACGTCGACTTCCCCGTTGCCTTTGTGAATGCATGGCTGGCTGCGCGCAGAGCCGGACCGATGTCATTCCATTACGTGACCGGCATGGGCACCGACGCCGAAGGCGACCAACAGTGGGCCAGAGACAAGGGCGGCGCCGAGCGCAAGGTCGCTGAGCTGGCCGCAGGTAGCGGCCTACGCACCTTTGGCTACCGCTCCGGGTTCGTGCGCCCAAGCAGCGAACAGGCCAGCACCATGCACTACTTGTTGGAGGCCCTGTCGCGGCCCGGCGGCCTTGCGATTACCGCCGATGACCTGGGAGGTTCGATGCTGGAAATCAGTGCCCGAACCACTGAGCTCGCTAATGGCACCTTGATCGATAACGCCGACAGTATCGCGTACGCGAAGGCTTACCGCGAACGCAAAGGACAGTAAGCTCCGCCACCGCGGGCAGATAGGTGCCTGCGCTGCGGCGAGGCACCTATACTTTGCTGCTACAACTTTTGACGGGTTTCGCACATACTCGGAGTGTTACTCGCAGATCATCCCATTAATCCTCATCAAGTCGTGAATACCCATGAAAATTACGTTGAAAGTGTTATTACCCGGTCTGTTGTTGCTCCCCCTGCTATTGCCGCTGACAGGCTGCGGCGGCAGCTGCGGGTTCGATTGCAACAGCAATAACAACAACCCTGCACTGCTCACGCTGGGCTTATCCGACTCACTGCCTGAGGATTTGACGCAGGTGGTGATTGAGGTCGACACGATTACCCTACGCCGCAGCGGCGTGGACCCGGTGGTGATCGATACCTTTACCATTCCACAACTCAGGCTGGTCGACGCCGCGACCTTTCAGGTGAATTTGCTGGACTATCAAGGTGTGAATCAACTGCTGGCGATTCAGGGCTTGGAACTCCCTACCGGGACTTACGATTCGGTTTCAATGACGATCCTCACGGATGATGTTAATGCATCATTTGTTCAGGAAGAGGGCAGCGACACGCGCAAAGCGATACGACTTGTATCCAGTATTTTAACGTTACCAGGCATGAGGCTTAGCTCCGGCGCCCAGCCCTTCACTGTTGAGTTCGGTCTAGCGCAGGCTTTAAGCTATCAGTCTGCGTCAGATACCTACTTGCTGAGCAACACTGGTGTACGCACGGCCAACAATCTGACATCAGCCACCTTGGCAGGCACTGTAAACACTAACCTGTTTAACAGTGTGTCGCCCTGCAGCGCGAAGACCAATCCACTAAAAGGCAACCGGGTTTATCTCTACAACGGTGGCAATCTGTTGGGAGAAAATCTGGCCGATGTATTCACCAGCGCCAGCACTGTGACCCCGCCGCAAAATGCCGTTGCGCCCTTTGCGGTAGCCTCAATGGCGAGAAACTCTCTGACAGGTTTCTGGGAGTACGCGTTTGGCTACATTCCTGCCGGCACCTACACCATCGCCTTCGCCTGTGATACCCAGACCGACAATGCCATCGAGTACAATGCATTGACTATTCCGCTCCCTGCGAGCCAGAAATACGACATCACTCTGGCTACAGGCCAGGAGGGCGTGTGCAATCTGGTAGAGGGCGGCAGGTGTTGAATCCGGTGGTCAGGGCAGCGCTAAACATAGCGTTCTCTGCTTCCTGACCGGCCAGCGCGTATGCAAGCGGTTACTGTGAATGGGCGGGCAGTCTACCCCTCGAAAATCGTATGCATAGGCCGCAACTATGCGGCGCATATTGAAGAATTGGGCAACGACATGCCCGACGATATGGTCATCTTCAACAAACCCAATTCTGCGATCACGCGCATCTTGCGCGCAAGCATTGGCGGCGAGGCACTGCACTATGAAAGTGAACTGGCGTTTGTCGTGAACGGCGGCAGGCTGAGCGCCGTTGGCTTCGGCCTGGACCTGACCAAACGTTTGCTGCAGTCGTCGCTAAAAGCAAAGGGGTTGCCGTGGGAGCGGGCCAAGGCGTTTGACGGCGCGGCACTGTTCAGTGATTTCGTCGCGCTGCCTGACGATATCGCGCTGCTGTCTCTGCGCCTGTTGATAAATACTATAGAACGACAGGTTGGGGGCGTGAATCTGATGATCCACAGCCCGCTCGACATCCTGAGGGAGCTGAGCGCATTTACCACCCTTGAAGACGGCGATATTATCATGACCGGTACCCCGGCCGGCGTCGGCCAGATCGAGCCGGGGGAACAGTTTATCGGACAGGTACTTGCGGGAGAGCAAACCCTGATATCAGTCACCTGGGATGCCTGTTAGCCTACGCAGCCGACGAAAAATTAAAATAGTCCAGCGGGTGAGTGACGCAGTTCTCCTTTCTCATTATCGGCAATCGACACACGCATGCTTACTAAATAACCTGCAACTTATCTAACAGGTCTTTGAGGTATGCAGTGCGACTGGTAAAACTCCCCGCTGGAAATCTGGAACCCGGCATGTTCATTGCCGAGCTGGATCGGCCCTGGCTGGAAACGCCTTTTGCCATTCAGGGCTTCGTGGTGCGTGATTCCGAAGAAATTCTGTATGTTTCCAATTACGTTGATCATGTTTATGTCGATGCGGAGTACAAGGGCGCCAGGCAATCGATGCAGCATGCGGCGGCGGTAATGGACTCCGCCCCGCGGGGACTGCTGGCTCTGCGGGAAGAGTTTAAACGCACCAAGGACTCTTTTGGCAGCGCCTGCGAAGCACTGAGCGATATTTTTCATGCACTGCGCCATGAAATCAAAATCGATATGCGTGACGTACAAGCAGCGATCGAGCCACTGATCGAGGGGGTCTTTCGCAATCAGGAAGCGGTAGCGGCACTATTACGCCAAAAAGAGAGCGGCGAATATCGCTACCACCATGGGGTTTCCATGGCGGCCTGGGCGGTCATTGTCGGACGCCATATAGGTCTGCGAAAGCTGGAATTGCAGACACTGGCAGTGGGCTGCGCTATGTGCGATGTCGGGATGACGCAACTGCCCTCTGAACTATTGGATCAGGCCATGAGCCTCACTGATACACAGCGCAGGATTATCAAAGCTCACCCCAAGATGGGTGCAGAACTGGTATCGAAGTTAACCCATATCAATACTGAAACGCTGGGGATCATTGAGAACCACCATGAACGTGTCGATGGCTCTGGCTATCCGTGCGGCATCAAAGGAGACAACATACCGCTGCTGGCACGCATCGCCGGGCTGGTGGACACTTACGATGCCATGATTACCGCGCGCCCCTATGCCAAGGCCCGCTCCTCACATGAAGCCACTCAGGAACTGCTGGACTGCAGCGGCCGACAGTTCGAACCTGCCCTCATCGAGCAATTCGTGAAAGCCATCGGCCTGTTTCCAACCGGCACCCTGGTTGAACTGAACAGCGGTGAAGTGGCGCTTGTCATCGCCCAGAACTCGACTCGCCGACTGAAGCCTGAACTAATGATCGTTCTCGATAAGAGCAAGGCGCGGCTGGAAACGCCACGCGTTGTCGATCTTGCAAAGCAGTCGATCGCCGCAGAAGGCGAACGCTGGGTCACCCGCGAACTACCCGCCGACTCACACGGCATCCGTTGCGAAGAGTTTTTTATCTGATGAGCACTGACTTAAGCTCAAATGTGGCACTTAGGCGTCAAAGCGAGTAGAGACTGCAGGAACCGTCTGAGCGCATGGACGGTGGGGCGGCCATTCGTGGGCGGCCATCCGCGAAGCGAGCCTCCAGGTAAAGCCTGCCTCGCACAGTCCCAACCCTATGCCATTCAGCTTTCACCGCCTAAGTGCCGAGTTGGGTTTATGTCAGTGCCATTGCGGCCTGATACGATTGTAGTTGCCATCAAATTGCAGTAGTTTTAGCTCAGAAATTGTGGGTGGGAGACGATGCAAACTATCCTGCGACTGGATCTGGCGGGCCAACCCCGTGGTTGGATTACGCTGCACGAGGCGGTGACGGCCTATGCCAAGGGCGATGTCGTTTACGGCATCGGGGAAACGCTGCCTCCCGTTTTTGGTGGAACGCAACGCAGCAACGGTGCGCGCTCGCGTATTGACCTGCAGCCGATTGTGGCCATTCAGGGCAGAATTGTGCAAGGCTTTAGTCCTCCGCTGTGCAATCGCACCCTATTCAAACGCGATGATCACTGCTGCCAGTACTGCGGCCAGCAGTTCACGCGCGCTGACCTGACCAGGGATCATGTCCTTCCCACCTCGCGAGGCGGCACCGATCGCTGGGAAAATGTGGTTGCAGCGTGTAAACGATGCAACTGGCAGAAAGACAACCGCACCCCCGAGGAGGCGCGTATGCCTCTGATGGCTGTTCCTTTCTGTCCCAATGCCTGGGAATGGCACTTTCTAGCCAAGGATCGCATTCTGATCGATCAGATGGATTACCTGTCACAGCGGTTTCGAGCGCAACGCGCATGGGCGGCCTAAAAACTCTCCGCTGATCCCGCTATACTTATTCTTTTATCAAATGCCGGGCGTCTTGCCACACACGTCTAATCAGGAGCGTAACCGTGCCCAGAGAACATCTCGACGCCGTCCATTCCATGATGCAACAGATGGCGCAAGCGGTCATCGGACAGGACGAGGTCGTGCGCACACTCACTCTGGCCCTGCTGTGCAATGGCAATGTGCTGCTGGAGGGGTTGCCAGGTACCGCCAAAACGCGGTCCATCAAAACGCTGGCTAAGGTGCTGCAGGCGGGGCTCGGGCGCATACAGTTCACGCCTGACCTGCTGCCCTCGGACGTCACCGGCAACGAAATCTATCAGGACAATCAAGGCAAGTCCGAACTGCAGTTTCAACCTGGGCCAATATTCAACGAGTTGGTGCTCGCCGATGAGATCAATCGCGCCCCCGCCAAAGTCCAGTCTGCCCTGCTGGAAGCCATGGAGGAACGCCAGATAACAGTGGCGGGCAAGACCTATGCTCTGCCACCGCTGTTCATGGTTTTGGCGACTCAGAACCCGATCGAGCAAGAGGGCACATATCCGCTACCAGAAGCGCAGATGGACCGCTTCCTGATGAAAATATCGGTGGACTATCCGCAGGCGGAGGCGGAGCTCGCCATCATTCGCATGTTGCAGGCGGAGGAGGCACAACAGAGTGCGCCACTGCAGATGATCCCGCAATCGCATATTTTCGCAGGAAGGGAAATGATTCAGAAAATGCCGGTGTCTGCAGCGGTGGAGCAGTACATCGTTGATCTGGTCGTCGCCACTCGCCAGCCCGAAAAATTTGGCCCAAAATTAGTGCAATGGATCGACACCGGCTCCAGTCCCCGCGCCAGTATAGCCCTACACCGGGCCAGTCGCGCTGCGGCCTGGTTGGACGACCGCGACTACGTCGACCCCGACGATGTGCGCTCGGTGTTGCATCCTATACTGCGCCATCGCCTGATAATGACCTACGATGCCCTCGCTGATCAGGTCACACCGGATGACATCGTCGACGAGATTGTGCGACAGGTTGCGGTAGGTTAGTCGTGCACGAGCCGGACGGCGAAGACGTCTACACCAACCTGCACGCGCTGGTGCGCCTGCGCTTCGCAGCACACGGCTTTAGTTACCTCCCAAAACAACCGGTGCGCTCCCTTCTGAGTGGCCGCAAGCGTTCGCGTCTGCGCGGGCGCGGCCTGGATTTCGACGAACTGCGACACTATCGGCCGGGCGACGACATCCGCAATATGGACTGGCGGGTGACCAACCGCACCGGTAAACCGCATGTTCGCGTCTATACGGAGGAACGTGACAGGCCTGTAATGGTGGTGGTCGATCAACGGCTGCCGATGTTTTTTGGTAGCCAACAAAAAATGAAATCGGTGGTCGCGGCTGAAGTTGCTGCCATCACCGCCTGGCGTGTGCTGTCGGTAGGGGATCGCATCGGGTCAATCCTGTTCAATGACAGCCGCACGGTGGAGACCAGACCAACGCGCAATGAGCGCCGCTTAACAAGCTGGCTGAGCGATCTCACAACCATGAACAATGAGTTATCGGTGCTCGCGCCACAGGGCAGTAATCCGAAGGCTCTGTCACAGGCTCTTTTGATGCTGGAGAGAAACGTCGGCCACGACTACCTCGTGATCCTGATATCGGATTTTTACGGCTGGAACGATGCCACATTGGGCAGCATACGCCGCATCAGTCGGCACAACGACGTTATCTGCACGCTGATCTATGACCCACTGGAACGCGATATATCCATGGCTGACAAACTGGTAGTAAGCGACGGCACGTTCCAACTTGAGGTAGATCCGGAGCGCCAGGGGCTAGGAAAAAAATTTGAGGCCAGCTTCGAAAGCGCTGTCGCACACGTTCAGGGTGAATTGCAGCGTCACGATATTCTGGTAATACCCATCGACACCGTCAGTCCGGTGACAGACCAATTGCGCGAGAAACTCGGCGGACAGAGGGTGCCGGTATGAGCGCACCACCGCTGCCCGATATATTCGGCAACTATGTGTTGGGCGATTTTGTCGAGATCGTCTCGCCAGATGCAATCAGCTGGTGGCCGCAAACTGCTGGGTGGCTCTGGCTCGGGGCCGCGCTTCTGATACTCCTGCTCCGCTATGGCTGGCGGCGACTGCAGCACCGGTATCGCAACCGCTACCGCAGGGAGGCAGCTGCGCGCCTCAGGCAACTGGCGCAGGCCAGTCCAACCGAGGGCCTGCTGATCGAACTGAACAAACTGCTTAAACTCACTGCGCTGGCTGGCTTTTCGCGGGAAAACGTTGCGCGCCTGTCGGGGACCGCATGGGTCGATTTCCTCAACAGACATTGCGCGTCGCAGCCATTTTCGGCTGATCTGGGTAAGCTCTTGGCCAGAGGCGTCTATCAGACCGCGGTCCCATCCGATGCAACACGACAGGCCTTATTGGCGGCCTGCCTGGAGTGGGTAAACCAGCACGAGAGTCCCGCACATGTATGAGCTGGTGCACCCATGGGCACTGGTGCTGCTGCCACTGCCGCTGCTCATGTGGTTGCTGCCGGCCTACCGCGAGAGTCGCGATTCCGTGAGGGTTCCGTTTTTCGATAAGCTGGTGGAACTCAGCGAACAGCGCCCGGGCAGCGGAGCGACAATTTTACGGCGCAACCGTGTCCAACGTTTTTTAGTGGGCTTTATGTGGCTGTGCCTGGTGCTGGCGGCCGCCAAGCCCGAGTGGATGGGCGCACCCATCGAACAGCAAAAGTCAGGGCGGGACCTGATGATCGCAGTGGATTTGTCCGGCTCCATGGAAACACGCGATTTTGTCCTGCCCGATGGCACCACCGCAGACAGGCTGGAGGCCGTGAAACAGCTGCTGGCGGAACTGGCAGCCCAGCGCACCTCTGACCGCCTCGGCCTTATCGTTTTCGGCACTGCTGCGTATCTGCAGACTCCGTTCACGGACGACCATACCGTCTGGACGCAACTGCTAACTGAAACGAAAATTGGGATGGCGGGGCAGAGCACGGTATTCGGCGATGCCATTGGACTGGCGATAAAACTGTTCAAGGAGAGTGACTCAGACAACCGCGTCCTGATCATATTGACTGACGGCAACGACACCGGGAGTACCGTGCCGCCTATTGATGCTGCCAAGGTCGCCGCAAGTTATGGGATTCGTATCTATACCATTGCCATCGGCGATCCCGGCTCTGTCGGCGAAGAGGCACTGGATATGGAGACCCTCGAACGGGTTTCAACGGTGACGGATGGGCAGGCATTCCAGGCACTTGACCAGGCCGAACTGCGTAATGCCTACAAAATCATTGGGGAGCTGGAACCGCAGCTGTACGAGACGATCAGCTTCCAACCAAGGCAGAGTCTACATTGGTTGCCTGTCTGCGCGGCGCTGCTGCTATACACGCTCTATCATGGCATCGGGACATGGCGCACATGGCGTTCACTGGGCAACTCGGGCTCTCGACATGTCGCCTGAACTCTACGCCCTGCAACACTTCCATTTTCTGCGCCCGGAATGGGCACTGCTACTGATTCCGTGGCTGGCAATGGTGTGGGTTCACAACCGGCAACGTGAGAGCAGGGACAGGTTCGGCGGCATCATAGCGCCGCATTTGCTGCAGCACTTGCGCTTGCAGCGATTTGACAAGCGCTGGCTCAATCCACGGAATTTCTCGCTGGTGTTCATGCTGCTGGCCCTGCTGGTGCTAATCGGGCCCAGTTGGCGTCAGCAACCCACGCCACTGAGCCAGGACGAGGCCGCCCTGATTATACTGCTGGACGCATCCAGTTCCATGCAGCAAAGCGATGTGCAACCCAGCCGCCTAGAGCGCGCGCAGCAAAAAATCACCGACCTGCTGACCCTCCGGCCTGACAAAAAGGCCGCTCTCGTCGTCTATGCCGGCACGGCCCATACCGCACTATCGCTAACCGCTGATCAGGACATTCTCAATCAATACCTCGCAGCGATAAAGCCCGACATCATGCCGCGCACCGGTAAATTTCCTGAATATGGGCTGCCGTTAGTTGATGAAATTCTGCACGAGACCGATGCTCCCGCCACAATAGTGTTGTTCACCGATGGTTTGGGCGCAGACAGTGAACAGGACTTTGCAAGTTACTTTGAATCGCGCCCTCATCAACTGTGGGTCGTAGGTGTTGGCACCGATGCGGCAGAGCCCGGCAGCATTCCGCTGGAGCGACAATCACTGCAGGCGCTGGCTACTGCCGCACGGGGTGACTATGTGGCGCTTACTGTGGATGGCGCCGATATGCAAAAACTCAATCGCCGCATAAACAGCCACTACGTTGTGGTGGAGGACAGCGCGCTGCCGTGGCTCGATAGCGGCTATCCGCTGGTGTTCCCAGCCATGATCCTGTTCCTGATGTGGTTCCGTAAAGGCTGGACCCTGACGTGGGCGGTTCTGGTACTACCGATTATTTTGAGTACTGCACTGGCACCCGCCGTGGCACAGGCGCAGGACGTGCAGGGTGCCGGGGAGGCCAGTGTCGGCCGCTGGGACGCCAGCCGCTGGGACGCCAGCCGCTGGTTTGCCGACCTGTGGCTAACCGGCAATCAACAGGGCAGAGCGCTCATGCAATTGGGGCGCTACCCAGACGCTGCCGCACGTTTCACCGACCCGATGTGGATGGGCATAGCCCACTACTACAGTGAGGAATTCATGCTGGCGGCAGAATACTTCTCGCGCCGCGACAGTGATGACGCACTGTTCAATGAGGCCAACGCCCGCGCCCAGGGTCGTGACTATGTGCGCGCGGTTAATCGCTATGACCGGCTGCTAGCGCGCAGCCCGGACTATCCTGGAGCGGCACAAAACCGCACCCGCGTGCAGGACATCATCGACGAGATCAACCGCCTCAGTGAAAGCCAACAACAGGAAAAAGGTGTCAGTGGGGAGGATAAGGAACTGGGGAGCGACGACGCCATCCCGGCACAAGGCGCTGATGAACCAGGCTGGGAGAAAGCGGAGATCAAGCAACTCACAGCTGAGGAAATACTGCAGGACTCTGCGACCCGAGACATGTGGCTGCGCAGCGTGCAACAGGATCCCTCTAATTTTCTAGCGATCAAATTTGCAATGCAATTGCAGGCCGCAGAGAGCGAGCCACAACTGCCCGCACAAGACGACCAATGATGGCACGCAGGGCATTATGTATATGGGCATGGCTTTGCCGCTGCCTGCTGGTTCTGACGACAGCCTATAGCGCGCTCACCTTTGGTACCTCACTACAAGAGCTGCAGGCAGCCGGGCACATCAGTATCGACGGCGAGCTTCTGCCCGATACAGGCATCGTGCCAGGACAGCGAGTCGCACTGCTGCTGACGGTCACCACCGACACACGGTTCACCGGCGGCACACGCATCGACATCCCCGAAGTGCCGGGCCTGGTCATACTGCAAACTGAACAATTCGCCAGCAATGCCAGCGAAACCCACGACGGCAAGAGCTGGGTGGTGCAGCGCTGGACACTGGATGTGTTCCCGCAACGCGCCGGTGACTTCACTATCAGACCGGTGGCGTTGCAGGTGCAGGTCAACGCGGGCGAAACTGGCAGTATTACGGGTGAGTTACGCAGCCCTCCACTGCAATTTACGGCGGCAATACCCCAGAGCCTGGCCGTAGCGGAACACTGGGTAGCCGCGCCCGAGTTTCGCGTTAGCCAACATTTTAGTCGCCCATTGCGGGGACTGGCGGTCGGCGATGCTTTTGAGCAGGAAGTGGTATTGGAAGCAGCAGATGTGCTGGCTATGATGCTCCCACGTTACAACGCCACCAAACAACAGGGACTCGCGGCATACCCGGCACCACCGACACTGGAAAACAGTAACAACCGCGGCCAGACACTGGCCAGTCGACGCCTTCGCATCAGTTATGTGATTGAACAACCAGGCCAGTTCGTCTTGCCGGCGACCGACTTCTACTGGTGGAATACGCAGCAAGCAGAATTGCAACTGCTGACATTACCGGCGACGCGATTCGATGTGGTGGGCGCAGCGGCAACAGCGCAACTGTCACGCAAGACGGGCTATTCCATCGGTCCCAAACAGTGGCTAGTGCTGGGAATCTGCGCGGTGTTGATTATTGTGGCCGTGTTATTGGTAAAAATCTTGCTGCCTCAGCTACCGCTATCGCGCTGGCGAGCGCGGCTTGTGAATCAGGTGCGACGGCTGCGCGGCCTGTTCAAGCCGGCATTAGCAACACAGCTCAACCCCGGAAATAACGCTGTGGAATAAATGGCATCGGGGTAACTGTCACTGGCAATAGCTTATCCCGCACAGCCACTTGCAATGAGGTGCCCGGCTGACCAAGCGCTCGCTCAATGTAGGCCATGGCAACAGGCCCACCGACGCTGGCGCCGTAGCCGGCAGAACAAATTTCGCCCACCCGTCGTCCCGCGCTATCGTGTACCGCCTGACCCTCGCGAACAGGTCGCTTACCATCCACCGTAAGTCCAACACGGGCTAGCGCAGGCTTATCCAGGATGCGTTGCAAGATCACCGGCGCACCGGGGAAGCCGCCCGCTCGCACTCCGTCAGCGCGGCGTGACTTGCTGATGGACCAGAGCAGCCCGGCCTGTATCGGGTCGATCTGCGTACTCAGTTCATGTCCGTATAGGCATAAACCGGCCTCCAGCCGCAGCGAGTCACGGGCGCCTAGGCCAATCGGCTGAACGGCGTCAAGATCAAGCAGTCGACGGGCCAGTTTTTCTGCCGCAGCGCCCGGCACAGAAATCTCAAAGCCGTCTTCACCGGTATACCCCGAGCACGTAACGTAAACATCCACACCATCGATTATCGCAGGGCAGCCCCGCATAAACATCAGCTCTGCAGCTGCCGGACACAGCACTCGCATTACATCGCGCGCCGCCGGCCCCTGCAGCGCCAGTAAGGCCTGATCTTCGAGTACGGTGAGCGTCTGGCCGCCAAGATGTGCGCGCAGGTGATCAATATCCTGCACCTTACACCCGGCATTCACTACCAGGAAAAATCGATTCTGCGCCCAGCGAGTGATGATCAGATCATCCAACACGCCGCCGTCGTCATTCGTGAAGAGCGCATAAGTCTGTTGATTAATAGCGAGCGCGTCGACATCCACTGGCACCAAAGACTCCAACATGGCAGCGCTACCCTCGCCCTCGATCAGGACTTGCCCCATGTGGGACACGTCGAACAAACCGGCTGCCTGTCGTGTGTGCAAATGCTCCTTAATGATGCCTGCGGGATACTGCACGGGCATGTCGTAACCCGCAAACGGAACCATCCTTGCGCCCAGCTCTCGGTGCAGGGCGTCCAGCGGCGTGTGCAACAAGGTCATAATTTTACCTCAAAAAAATGGCAACAAGAACTGAAGACATACCACTCTAACCAGCACCAGAGTGCCCCGCAAGCCCGACTTAAAAGGTGTGCACCCTATAGGCAGGTTGTGGAACATGTCCAGCCGGGCGTGGACACCCAAGGACAGTGGCGAACGCTCACAGCGCGCTCTTTTAAAAGGCCGATGCCACACTGGTCGCGACTCCAGCAAGTGGCATCAATATTGCTATATTCATATTCCGGTGACCCGCAAGCGCCTACGCCACACCAGGGAAGGTATCTACAAGGAAGTAGCTCGGTGCGCAAGGAGTGCTATGGAAGGCAGCGGGGCACCGGTCTTTTTCCCTAAATTTTATGCGTAAAACTGACAAAACTATTTCGTTGTTACGCTGCGATATTTTTGATTTACTCGCCACCTCAGGCCAGCAATTTTGCTGCGCCTGACAGCTATATGTTTCTAAATCATCGGGAGGTGATTTATGGGAGAGCGTAACCACGAACCGTCGACATCTGAGTCGATGGACGATATCTTCGAACCGTCACTCGGTGATATCTCAGACGACATGCTACAGGACTTCGCGCCAACGTCTTCGGAGAAGCAACGTCTGGTGCAGAAGCGTCGCCTCGCAGAGCAGCGACTTGAAGAAAAGCGCTTGCGCGACGAACTGGGCGACTATGATTTACATCTGGACTACTAAAACAGATCTGCGACGCGGCGCTCAACGCTCTCGTGGCGCCGGCAAGCACGCGCGTAAGCAGACGCGCGTAAGCAGACGCGCGTAAGCAGACGCGTGAAGTTAGGTACCCGTTGCAACTGACCGCAGGTGCTGCAACCCCTTCTTGCTGGCTTCAAAGTTTCCATGCTCAGTAATCAGTGACACAACCAACTCGGACGGCGTCACATCAAAAGAGGGATTCAGTGCAACGCTATAGGCGGCCGCCAAATTAACTTCACGCAGCTCGCCCGATGCGTCAATGCCGACGATACTCAGCACCTCTGAAGCATCTCTTTCTTCAATAGGAATCTGTTCGCCACCGGCACAGGACCAGTCAATGGTCGATGTAGGCAGTGCAACATAGAAGGGAATTCCACTGGCCCGCGCCGCCAGCGCCTTGAGATACGTCCCTACCTTGTTGCAAACGTCGCCATTGGCGGCCGTGCGGTCACTGCCTACGATCACACAATCGACTCGCCCCTCGCGCATCAATTGACCGCAACTGTTATCGGTAACAATAGTGCAGGGCACACCCGCCCGGTGTAACTCCCATGCAGTCAGATTGGTACCCTGATTGCGAGGCCGTGTCTCAGACACCCAAACATGCACCGGGATGCCTTGAGCATGCGCTTTGTAAATGGGCGCCAAAGCCGTACCCCATTGGACTGCTGCCAACCAACCGGCGTTACAATGCGTCATAATGTTGAGGCGGCCATCGACGCCCAACTGCTGCAGTAGCTGCAATCCGTTCTCACCAATGCGCTCGCAATTGGCGATATCCTCTTCGCGCAGCAAGTGGGCTTTGTTCAGTGCAGCTTGCGCGCGCACAGCGGGCGGCAAATCGCGCACGGTGACTGCGATCTGCTCCAGCGCCCAACGCAAATTTACTGCAGTAGGTCGGGTTGCAAGCAGTGCTGTGCTAGCGCCTGCGAGATTTTCATTCGATGCGTCATCAGACAGTGCGTGGGCCAATCCGAACGCGGCGGTAATCCCGATCAGTGGCGCGCCTCGCACCTGCATAGTGCTGATGGCATGACAGAAGGCCGGCAGGGAATCCAGATGACACCAGCGCAATGCATGGGGCAGCAATGTCTGGTCGATCACCTCCACCTTATTGCTGACAGCGTCCCAACGCAGACTACACAAATCATTACTGCTGAACATTTTAATTCCTTCGGCCTTTGCCCGGCCGTAGAGGGTTTTTATGCGTCACGTAAGGTTCAGACCTGCAGTAACAGATGTTCGCGCTCCCAGGAACTAATGACCCGGTTAAATTCCTCAAACTCGTGGCGCTTGATCGCACTGTAAGCGCGCATAAACAACTCACCAAAAATTTCTCGCATCTCCGAGGAGTCCTGCAGATGACGCAGGCCCTCTTCCAGCGTTCTAACAACTTTTACAACATCTTCATTCGCTGTTCCCTGATTAGGCGCGCTGGGCACCAGCTTTTTTTGCATGCCCAAATAACCACTGGCCAGCGTGGCAGCCAGTGCAAGATAAGGGTTCACGTCTGCGCCGGGAAAGCGGTTCTCCACGCGAGTTCCGGCGGCATCGCTGCGCGGTACACGAAAGCCTGTTGTGCGGTTATCAATACCCCAGTCGAGATTAATGGGAGCCGCCACTTCCGGGGCTAGTCGCCGATAGGAATTGACGTTGGGCGCATACAAACTAATCAATTGGGGCGTATAGATTTGCAGGCCTGCGATATAACTTAGAAACGTATCGGAGTAGCCGCCCTTGCCATCACTGAATACATTCTCACCGGAATCAGCGCGCAGAACGCTCTGATGAATATGCATTGCACTGCCACATTCGCGCTGCATGGGTTTTGCCATGAACGTTGCATATATCCCGTGTTTATGAGCAAGCTCCCTGACAGTGCGCTTGAACACAAACACCTGATCCGCGAGGCTCAGGGCATCACCGTGCTCAAAGTTCATCTCCATCTGAGCGGCACCATGCTCGTGGATTAGCGCACCAACCTGCAGATTCTGTGCCTCGGCATAGTCGTAGATGTCTTCCACAAAATCTTCGAACTCTGCCACTGCGTCAATACTGTATGACATGCGCGATGACTCGGATCGCCCGGAGCGCCCCTGTGGAGGGGTCAGTTCATCATCGGGGTCGGTATTTTTGGCGACGAGGAAAAACTCCACCTCTGGTGCGACCACCGGCTGCAATCCTTGTTCCGCATACAGATCCAGCACACCACGCAACACATTTCGTGTCGAAAGCGGATGCAAGCGCCCGTCAAAGGTATAGCAATCGTGAATGATTTGCGCAGTGGGCTCCCTCGCCCACGGCACCAACCGCATGGTGCTGATGTCTGGCTTTAGAATCATATCCGAATCCGACGGCTCAACCAGATCCCAATGCTCCTCGCAGTACTGGCCGGTGACAGACTGGATCAGAATGCCTTCCGGCAATCGAGGTTCGCCGCGCGATAGATACTGCGGGGCCGGTATAAATTTGCCACGAGCATTGCCGGTCATATCGGGCACCAGACACTCCACCTCGGATATCTTGTGCTTTTTCAGCCAATCTTTGATCACCCGCGTGTCGGAATCCATCTTCGTTCCCTGTTGCTTTAACTCACGCCATATCTTAGCAGAAGACAAGGGCCGCTCATTGCCTTGAAATCCTCTCGGGACTTTTGCTCAAAGCAGTATCAGACGACCCTGCCAATTCATTGCTACAATGCGTCTCGTCTCGCAAGATTTCACTGAGGTTCCCTTGCCGCTAACCGGCCGTCTTACTGAATCAACACTCGACTGGCAGCACCAGTTGCGCAATGTGATTACCTCACGCGATGAGTTACTTCGCACGCTGGAACTCACCATCACGGACGTAGGACTGGCCGCGGGGGCCGGCGATGACTTCGCCCTGAAAGTGCCGCGCAGCTTTGTACAGCGCATGCGCCAGGGGGACCCGCACGATCCTCTGTTGTTACAAGTACTGTCCAGCGCTAGTGAGATGATCGCCACACCCGGCTACGGTCGCGATCCTGTCGGCGAAAGCGGCGCTGTGGTTCCCCAACGCGGCATCATCCACAAATATAACGGGCGGGTATTGCTGATCGTGAGTGGCGGTTGCGCCGTGAATTGTCGTTACTGTTTTCGCCGCCACTTTCCGTATCAGGAGAACCAGAACAGCCGCCAGCAGTGGCGTGAAGCGCTGCAATACATCAGCGCAGAGCCCAGCATAGAGGAGGTTATCTTAAGTGGCGGCGACCCGCTCGTCGCCACCGACGAACAACTGCGAGAACTGGTTGCTCAGATAGCTACTATTGCGCATGTGAAGCGCGTGCGCATTCACAGCAGGCTGCCTGTCGTAATACCCGAGCGGATCACCGATGCGTTGCTGGACGCAATCACCCACCGCGACCTGCAGACCATCATGGTCATCCACTGCAACCACGCGCAGGAAATCAACGACTCGGTCTCGGCGGCGGCGGCGGCGCTGCGGCGCCGTGATATCACAGTCCTCAATCAGGCTGTTTTACTGGCAGGCATCAATGACAATGTCGAGGCGCAGATCACGCTGTGCCAACGCTTATTCGCCGCGGGCATCTTGCCCTACTATCTACACCTTTTGGACAAGGTTCAGGGCGCAGCCCATTTTGACGTCCCCGAAAGCCAGGCAAAGCAGCTGCTACGCGGCATGACCGCAACGCTGCCCGGCTATATGGTACCCAAGCTTGTCCGTGAAGTGGCCGGCGCAGACTCCAAGGTTGGCGTGCCGCCCTGTTCCTGAATCAGCGAGGGTGGGCCACACGCTAGTTGCGAGCGGGCATCCCGTGCACGAGGGTCAGGAACTCCAGCTTGGTACCCGCCCGGCGGTGCTCACTCAGGGCTTGATACTCTTCGTCAGCGTACCAGTCCTTCGCGGCCTGCTCTGACGGAAACTTGAAAATAATCATGCGCCCGGAACGCGGCACCTCGCCCTCGAACGTAATGGGATTGTCATCAAATGTGACAAACTCCCCGCCGTGTTTTTTCAGGAGTCCGAAAAACCCCTTCTCATACACACGATAAGGCTCGACGTTGGTAATGGACAGATTGACGACCAGAAAAACGGGTATGTCTGACATAGTAAGTAACCTTGGTTTGAAGTTTCGACTGCTCACTCGCGTGACCATCGATGAATGACTGGCAGATCAGGGCAAGTCGCTACCGTAACCAACCAAACCTCAGCTCGCAACGGATGCCATCCGGGAATTTCAGTTGACGCCCGGTCGAACGCGCAAAGCAGTAATATTTGGACTGCGGCTATAGCGCTGAACTGATCGCCGCAGGGTAAACCGTTTTCGAGTAGAAATGCCGGTGGCAGGATTTTTGCGACAGCCCACTGCAGACAATCGTACCTCGTCAGTCGATGAACCGCCGCACAATATTCGGATAAGCGTCTACCCGGCGGTCGCGCAAGAACGGCCAGATACGGCGTACATCTTCGCTGCGCCTGAGATCCACCTCTACTATTAGAGTGGCAGGTTCATCCGCTGGCGCTTCAGCCAGAATCTCCCCCTGAGGCCCTGCCACAAAGCTGTGGCCCCAGAAATCAATTTTCTCGCCATCGGGCGACAACTCCGAACCGGTGCGGTTTGGCACAATCACCGGCAGGCCGTTGGCCACTGCATGGCCCCGCTGCACAATCTGCCAGGCGCCCAGTTGGCGTTGTTTTTCCGCCTCATCATCATTCGGGCTCCAGCCGATAGCGGTGGGGTAGATCAGCATGTCAGCGCCCGCGAGCGCCATCAAACGGGCAGCCTCCGGATACCACTGATCCCAACACACCAACACACCCAGTTTGCCCACCTTTGTCTGTATGGGGTGAAAGCCGTTTAAATCGCCACTGGCATCCCCGGGAGTGAAGTAAAATTTCTCATAAAAACCAGGGTCATCGGGAATATGCATTTTGCGGTAAAAGCCGGCACAACCATTGCCTGCATCCATCACCAGCGCAGTGTTGTGATAAAGGCCTGTAGCACGTTTCTCAAAAATCGAAATCACCAATACGATATCCAGCTCTTTTGCCAGCGCTTCAAAACGCTGACGCGTTGGGCCATCGAGAGACTCCGCCAGATCAAACCAGCTTGTGTCCTCGGTCTGACAGAAGTAAAGGCCCGAATGCAGTTCCTGCAAGACGACTAACTGCGCACCCTGCTGAGCGGCCTCGCGAACCTGCTGTTCTGATTCAGACTGGTTGGCCAACACGTCGGCGATACAACGTTGCTGGACGAGCGCAACTTTAAGCATGACTCAGTGCTCCTTTGGGTAATTGCATGGTCAGGCAGTGCAGGCTACCGAATTCCTCTATTGGTATGCGGCAGTTGATGGGCACCACGCTGCGATTGCCCGAAACAGCGGCCATTGCGCTTATGGCGTCCTGGTCAGCGGCATCACCATAGACGGGCATCAGGATACAGTGATTGATGATCAGGAAATTGGCATAGGTAGCCGGCAGGCGCTCTCCGCAGGCACTGAAAATAGCTTGCGGCAGAGGAAGCGGCACAAGCCGGTAAGGCACTCCGCTGGCCTGGCGAAAAGCGTTCAACTCGGCCTCCATTTTCGAGAGCGCGGGAAAATGTTCATCGGACTGATCCGTGCACTGCACATAGGCGATCGTTTCGGGGTCGACAAAGCGCGCGAGCGTATCAATATGAGCATCGGTATCATCACCCGCCAAATACCCATGTTGCAGCCACAGAAAGCGCGTTATGCCCAAGTGCTTACGCAGTTGCAGCTGTATATCCTCCAGCGCCATGCCCTTGTTGCGATTAGGGTTGAGCAAGCAGGTGGTGGTGCTGAGCAGCGTGCCCTCACCATCGGTCTCAACAGAACCGCCCTCAAGAATGAAATCGACCTGACATAATGGCACGCCATAGCCCTGTTGTTGCTTAATTTCCTTGTTGATTGCATTGTCGCGGCTGCAGGCGTACTTGTCGCCCCAGGCGTTGAACTGGAAGTCCAGCAATTCGATGCCGCTTTCGTCTCCCACTGCAATTGGGCCGTGATCGCGGGCCCAGATATTGTCAGTGGCTACTGAAAACAAACGCACATTGCCCACATTGGCACCGCGGCGGCGCAACTCCTCCCGAATACGCTCGCTATCCAGTGCCGGGTCAGCGGCTATCACCACCTGCTGTTGCTGGCTGAGTGTGTCCACCAATTCATAGTAGAAGGCCTCGATCTCGGGCAGCAGTCGCGCCCAGTCCGTGCCCGCATGAGGCCAAGCGATCTGGATAGCGTCCTGGGGATACCACTCGGGGAGTAACTGTTTGCTCATCGCATTCCTGTCGCCCAAAAAAATGACCCTGAATCATACTGCATAGGCAGGCCGCGTTGACCATTCCTACACGAAAAACGCCCATCGTGTTGCCACGATGAGCGTTGTGTTCAGATATAAAACGATTTGAGGCGATGACCTGACACCCAATAAGGGTGCCGAGGCCATCGCTGCGGACTGCCTTTAGGCTGCTGCGACTTTGCGACGGCGTCCAGCCAGGCCCACCAGCACTAAGCCCAAAGCTAAAAGCGGCAGAGTGGCGGGTACCGGAACGGGGACGATCGACTTCTGCAGCGAGTAGGTAGAGCTGAAGTTACCGATGCTGTCGACTGAGATTCCCAGCTGGCTGCTATCCAATCCGGCGAGAATATTGTTGCAAGCACCCTGCAAGGGGCCCAATCCGCCACAGGGGTTGCTGGCGATGAGCGCCTCAAGTGCGAGGTCTGCCAGCAGATCAGTGTTGTCATTAATAATGTCCAGCAAGGCCATTTCGAGGTCACCGAGAAATCCGGGACCGGTAACGTCAAGCTGGTAATCAGCCAGAATCGTGTTGCCATCTGGCTGCAGGACGCCATTGTATTCATAGCTGGCCATGAGCGGGCCAACGACTGATCCAGTCTCGCTGACACTCGTCGCACCGGTCTGAAACTGAGTCCGAACCACGTCGTCTATGGTCAGCGCATCACCGAGCAGCGGCGTGCCGAAGTCAAAATTGAAGATTTGACCCAGCGGCAGCTCAGAGCTGGTGTAGGACAAGTTATAGACGTTGACCGGGCCTGCTAGAGAGATGGTCGGTGTGAACGGGATGACCTGCGAGGGCAGAGTTGTATCCGGTAAACAGCCAAAGAAAAGTATACATATACCGGGAAACAGCACGATCTCAGGGGTCGTGATCGTAATGACCGGCGTTATAGAGACCTCGCCAAAACTAAGGCTGGTGTTGAACTGGTAGGGGCGGGGCGATCCGGGCGGTGTTCGGTACTGAGCGTCCAGGGCACCAACCACCGAAAGGCCATTACTCAGGCTGAAGTTGATCGTACCGTCGTAGGCCAGCGAAGCTGTCGAGGACACTGGCACAGCAGCGGCCGGTCCTGCGAGCATTGCAGCGCCCAGCGAGGCGGCTATCAGGGTCATAGTATTTTTTAACATTTTCATTAACGTATCTCCTTTGAGGCTCTAGCCTCGGACTATGTCTGTCGATCTGATAGATAGGCATTCACCTCATCCGACGTCAATTTTTTCTTGCAAGACTCGCGCCATAAATAATACGTTATTGATTTGTAAGATTATGTTTCTCTTATTAGAGCCATTGGTGTTATGCAGTGTAAAAGAAGCTGACACCTCGACCCTGCTTGGCAACAGGCGCGGGAATACAAGGAGTCTCCGAAAGAATCGGGCTTACCTGACGGCATTAGGCCCGCTTTGCAGATTGTGATCCAGGATTTTTTGATGAGAATATCGAACGGGTGGAGGCTGCCGCGAATCCTTTTTTAGGGGAACGCCGACCGTTAGAACTGAAAACGATGTTCCCGGTATGATCTGTAAACCGTGTCTGCGGCGGTCGGCACTCGGTAAAAGCCCCGCGGATATTTTTTGCTGAGTTTGGTCGGTGTGAGAGGATTCGAACCTCCGACCCCTTCGTCCCGAACGAAGTGCGCTACCAGGCTGCGCCACACACCGATATTTAAGGCGCGCCACTATATCAAATGGTCACCGCGGAACCAACGCTCGGCCGCCTAGTAAACGCCGGCTAGGCGGGGCACGAGCTGGCTAAAAAAACTCAGCACGGTCACTACGACGATAAGTAACAGCAGCAGTCGCCCAGGTCGGAATGGCTTACGCTGGACCGAGTTGACGCCACGGCTCAGAAAACCATCGACCCTTTTCTGATCCTCTGGATAGAGGGTGTTGGTGTAGCTGCTATCCTGCTTGTCTGAGATTTCTTTTTTCATGTCATTTACAGCTTGCTGTGAATAAAAAAGGGGGGGCAGATATCCTCTATTCTCCTCCTCTGCACGCTGAAAGTCATCTCATCAAACTCCCTTATCGGGCTGCCTCGATCGCGCTTAAAGCTGGAACAGCGCTTCAGGCATATCCATAACGCTGTCTGCGCTGGCCAACATAGTGACTTTGAGTGACTCGGTACGGGGCAACAGACGCTCAAAATAGAAGCGGGCTGTCATGACTTTGGCTTCATAGAACGACACATCGCCATCGGCAGCTGCGATTTTCTGCTGCGCCAACACCGCCATTCTTGCCCAGAAGTATGCAAGGGTAACGTAGCCACTGTACATCAGGTAATCAACAGCACCGGCACCGGCGCTATCGGCATTTTCCATGGCTGCCTCGCCCAACTTCATGGACAGCTCAAGCCACTCCTGTTTATGCTTGATAAGAGGCTTAACAAACTCCTCGTACTCGCCGCCATCGTGCGCTGCACAGAATTCATCTATCACGGAGGTGAAGCCCAACAAGAGTTTACCGCCACTTCCGAGCACTTTGCGGCCCACCAGATCAAGCGCCTGAATACCTGTCGTGCCTTCATAAAGCATCGCGATGCGAGCGTCACGTACAATTTGCTCCATGCCCCACTCACGGATAAAACCGTGGCCACCGAATACCTGTACGCCGAGGTTTGCTGACTCAAAGCCCACTTCCGTGACAAAGGCCTTGCCGATCGGCGTCAGTAGTGCCATCAGGTCGTCTGCGACCTTAGCCTGCTCTTGAGTTCCCTTGGCGACAATATCGCCCTGCTGCGCGAGGAAATACAGAAATGCCCGACTGCCCTCAGCGAACGCTTTTTGTGTCAACAGCATGCGCCGAACATCCGGGTGCACGATGATGGGATCTGCGGGGCCATCGGGGTTCTTTGGCCCAGTTAGCGATCGCATTGCCAAACGGTCCTTGGCATAGCTCAAAGCCCCCTGAAAGGACAATTCCGCATGCGCTAATCCCTGCGTGGCGGTACCGATACGAGCCGTGTTCATGAAGGTGAACATTGCGTTCAGGCCGCGATTAGGTGGCCCGATCAGAAGGCCTCTGGCACCGTCGAAGTTTAGAACGCAGGTTGCGTTGCCGTGGATACCCATCTTTTCCTCGATGGAGGCGCAGTGGACTGTATTGCGCTCACCGAGTGTGCCGTCGTCATTCACATTGAACTTGGGCACGATAAACAGAGAAATGCCCTTGGTGCCTGCGGGCGCATCCGGCAGGCGTGCCAGTACGATGTGCACGATGTTTTCGGTCATATCGTGTTCGCCGGCACTGATAAAAATCTTGGTGCCGGTGATCGCATAAGAGCCGTCTGCCTGCGGCTCGGCCTTGGTGCGCAGCAGCCCCAGATCGGAACCACATTGGGATTCGGTGAGGCACATGGTACCCGTCCATTCACCAGATACCAGTTTGGTCAGGTATTTTTGCTTCTGTTCGGCGTCGCCATGGGCTTCCACAGTGTTCACTGCACCGAGGCTCAAGCCGGGATACATGACCCAGGACCAGTTAGCCGTTCCCGCCAGTTCATTCATCATGATACCGAGCATGCTGGGCATTCCTTGGCCACCGTATTCCGTTTCAGCGCTCAGTGCGGGCCAGCCGTTATCAACGTACTGCCGGTAGGCCTCTTTGAAACCGGCAGGCGTAGCCACACCCTCAGCGCTCCAATGACACCCTTCTTCGTCGCCGTTGCGGTTCAGGGGCGCAACTACGTTTTCCGCAAATCGCGCGCCCTCTTCAATGATGGCGCCGATGAGATCTTCAGTGGCCTCTTCGAAGCCGGGCAATGTCTGGTAAAGCTTTTCAGATTCCAATACCTCGTTAATAACGAACCGAATATCGCGTACCGGCGCTTTGAAGTCTGGCATGGTGAATTCCTCTGGATGATCGTATCTGGACTACTCATAGCTCAAGGTGTAGCCGATTTCTGTAACAGGTAAGTGTAACTAATCCGAACCATGTGTTCAGCGCTCACATTTTCCTTCATTTGCTCGGGAAGTCAAATATCTTTTTAGCAGCAAGTGGAATACAGGGCAGATTTATGGGTATAACACGCCTCTGCACCTGCTGCAGCCCGGCCGCGGCAATTAAGCGGTGAATTGAAGGGTATCGAACTGGGACGAAGCGAGGCAGGAGGACCTGCCCCAGTCTACAGGTATGTGTTCACGGTGCATCACAACCGATACCCTGCAATTTGGCGCCGAACCTGAAGCTTAAGGAAGTTCCTTTAGACTCCTACCTCTTTTCTTAGTGGTTATGTCCAAAGCAAATCAATATCGATATAGCGTCCGATGTCACTGGCCTGCCAGTCTGGAACCAAGGGCACATCACCCAGCAGCGGCGCGGGCAGCAGTTGCACTAGGGTTTCCAGATTCTCCTCATGGCGATCCATGCGCGGTCCAGGCTGGTTTGCGACCCAGGCAACGAGTTGCAAGCCGTCACGCTGAATAGCCTCGGCGGTGAGCAGTGCGTGATTGATGCAGCCCAGACGCATACCCACGACCATGATCACACCCACCTGCAGCTCTATCGCAAGATCTGCCAGGGTTTCGCGTGGGTTCAACGGCACGCGCCAACCGCCCGCGCCCTCGATGAGCACCAGGTCCGCGCCGCCCAGCATCACGCCGCGACACAAACCCGCCAAACGACTGGCCTGCAAACTTTTCCCCTCCAGTTGCGCTGCGATATGGGGCGCGATGGCGGCCTCCAGTGCGACCGGGTTGATCTGACTGTATTCAAGGTCGCCAGTCATCGCCGCCTGCAGGTAGAGAGCGTCCTCATTTTGACCATTCTCATCACACCCTGCGGCCACGGGCTTGACCGCCGCAGTGCGCAATCCCTTTGCAGCGGCGGCGGCTAGCAGGCCGCAGCTGACTGCAGTTTTTCCAACGCCCGTATCTGTTCCAGTGACAAACCAAGTCTTGCTCATCGCTTTTTAAGTACTCCAAAAATAACATCGTAAGTGGCGGGAAGGAGGCCGTCCAAGCGCCTCGTTTCATACGCTTGCAGCATTCCCTGCAGCGCTCTGCGGCTGGTAAGTCCCATGGACCGACTGCGGTTCATATTGTGGGCACCCAACGCTTTTAACTCATCCAGCAAATCACGGACTCGCACATATTTCATACGATAGGCCCGATCCTCCAGCGTCAAGATCGCGCCACGTACACGCTCTGCTGCGGTAAACAGATCCGCCTTGGGCAGAAATTTATTCACATGCTGATGTGAGTCCACAGCGGCCCACGCTGAGCCCAGCTCATACAGCGTATCGGGCCCAAGAGAAGTGAATACACACCAACCTCCCGGGCGCAGCACACGCGCCAGTTCCGCAAACAGGTGTTCAGGGCGAAAACACCACTGCACCGCCAGACTGCTGAAGACCAGATCGACGGACTCACTTGCCAGCGGCAATGACTCTGCATCCGCGACCAGCCAGTCACAATCGACCGCACCGCGGGACCTCGCGAAGTCCACCATACCTGCGGCCAAGTCGAGACCCAAGTGCTGCGCATCGGGATATCGGGCTTTGAGAGCGGCACCAAAATGGCCCGTACCGCAACCGAGGTCAAGCACCCGCTCAGGCTCACCGGGCCATGCATCCAGATAACCCAGTAAGCGCTCGCCGACATCACGCTGTAACTGCGCCACTGAATCGTATGCCGCGGCCGCGCGACTGAAGGAGGCTGCCACTGCCTTTTTTTCAACCTCTGCGGTCACGGCAAGTGGTGCAGACAAAATAGCGGCTGCCTCCAGGAAACTATATATTCCTGCTGCCAGTGCCTGGGGAGCGGCCAACGGCACAAGGTGGCTGGCCTGCGAGATTACTTCCACGCACGCCGAGGCTCTGTGCGCAATCAGCGACGCCACGGACTGACTCACCGCAACCGGCACCAGAGCATCCTCTGCAGCCAGCAGATGCAATTGTGGTTGTTCCAGCAGGGCAAGTGATTCACGCAAATCAAACGCGTGCAGCCACTCAAGCCCGGTTGCGAGCGCTGCAGAGGCGGGTCGCTGCGGCAGGGTCTGCAGCTGTCTCAGCAAATCTTGCGGGGCGGGGGATCCCAAAACCTGCAACGCATTGAAGCGCTTGAGGGCAGCGGCAGGATCTCGCTGCACCGCAGTAGAAAATTCACGAAAATCCAGAGCATTCATACCCGGCCAACCGTCCGACGCGATGAATGAAGGATTGCTGCAAAGTGTAATAAGCGCCAGAACCCGCTCCGGGTGCTGCACCGCAAGCTCGGTCGCGAGTTGCCCGCCCAGTGACCACCCCACGTAAACGGCTTGCGCAGGGCTCGCGTCCAGAATGGCTGCGAGCAGTTCCGGTAATTCAAGGCTGTCAGTAAAGCCCGGCGCGCATCCGGGCAAATCCAGTAGCGTGATATTGGCCCAGGGGCGCAGCAAGCCTAATGAGGGTCGCCACACTTCTCGATTGCAACCCCAGCCGTGCAACAACACCAGGTCCTGCCGGGGCGCTACCGTAGCGGGCAGATATTCGCCCTGCAGCGGCACTCAGCGCTCCGGCCAGCAAACGGCCAACTGCGTTAACAGTTGCTCTACTTGCTCTGCACTGTGTGCGGCGCTCAGTGTAATGCGCAGACGGGAAGTGCCCGCCGGCACAGTGGGCGGGCGGATCGCGCTGATCAGGAAGCCGGCATCACGAAGGCGCTCACTGAGCGCGACTGCGTGTGTCGCTGCACCCACGACCAGCGGCTGTATTGCACTCGCTGACGCCATCAGCGGCAACCCGAGTTGCTCCGCGCCATAGCGAAACTGCAGAATACGATCTTGCAAATGCTGTCTGCGCCAGGGTTCATCCTTGAGCAGACTCAACGCCTCCAGACCCGCCGCCGCCACTGCCGGGGGCAAGGCGGTGGTGTAAATATAATTGCGCGATTGCTGAATCAGCCCTTCGATGAGAAGTTCACTGCCCGCGACAAAGGCGCCCGCCGTCCCCAGCGCTTTGCCCAGCGTTGCCATCAGCACAGGCACTGCAGAAGGCGCAAGCCCGGCCGCTTCGGTACTGCCCACGCCGCGCTCACCGAGTACGCCAAAGCCATGCGCGTCATCTACCATCAGCCAGGCATCCTGCGCCGAGCACATGTTCGCAAGCTCGAGCAGCGGCGCTGTATCGCCGTCCATACTGAACACGCCATCTACGACCACCAGTTTTGGTCCGCCTGCGGATTCAAGTTTGGCCTGCAGCGCGCTCATATCGTTATGGGGAAAACGCTGGAAACGGGCGCCGCTGTATAGGCCTCCATCCAACAGCGAAGCATGATTGAGTCGGTCCTCGAACACGTAATCGCCGCGCTGCAGCAAACTGGTGAGTATCCCGGTATTGGCCATGTAACCGCTGGAAAACAGCAATGCGCGCGGCCTGCCGGTGAACTCGGCCAGCGCCTCCTCCAACGCATGATGGGGTGCACTGTGGCCACACACCAGATGCGATGCACCGCTGCCGACACCGTATTGCGCAGCGGCGCTACGGAATCGCTCGATGATGCGCGGGTGCGCGGCCAGACCGAGATAATCGTTACTGCAGAAATTAAGATACTCACGCCCGTCCATCCGAACCAGCGGGCCTTGCGCGGAGTCCAGCGTCAGACGCTGGCGGTACAGCCCGTCCTGGTGACGCTGCTGCAGCAATGCTCCGAGGCGCTCGGTAAAACCGGACACAGCACCCGACATAGAACCCGATAGGAACTCCGGCGCGACATCCGACATGATAAAAGCCTAGGTCGCGGCGGCATCGTAAAAATGCGGACTGGGTGTTTGCGGCGCGTGGTCTAGGCGCCGCCGCTCCGGCTCAATACCCAAACGAGCGAACAGCGCCATGTCTTTGTTGGCCTGCGGGTTGGGTGTGGTGAGCAGCTTTTCGCCGTAGAAGATCGAGTTGGCGCCGGCAAAATACGCCAGCGCATGCATTTGCTCATTCATCTGCTCGCGCCCGGCGGACAGTCGAACATGGGATGCGGGCATCATGATCCGCGCGGCCGCGATGGTGCGAATAAACTCAAAGGGGTCGAGATCTTCTTCGTTTTCCAGCGGCGTGCCCGGCACTCGCACCAGCATATTGATCGGCACGCTCTCCGGATGCTGCGACAGATTAGCCAACTGCTGCAGCAGGCCAGCGCGATCCTTTTGTTGTTCGCCCATACCGACAATGCCGCCACTGCAGACCTTCATACCAGATTCGCGCACGTGATCCAGTGTTTCGAGTCGATCCTGATAAGTGCGGGTAGTAATGACATCGCCATAGAACTCAGGCGAGGTGTCCAGGTTGTGGTTATAGTAATCCAGCCCGGCCTCGGACAACTCCTGCGCCTGCCCGCGGGTCAGCATGCCCAGCGTCATGCAGCTTTCCAGCCCCAACTCCCGCACGCCTTTCACCATCGCCACTACCTGCGGCATATCACGCTGCTTAGGAGAGCGCCAAGCGGCGCCCATGCAGAAGCGTGTAGCGCCAGATGCTGCTGCGGCACGCGCCTGCTCCAGTACGTTTTCTATTGCCATCAATTGTTCCACTTCCAAGCCGGTATCGTACCGCGTGCTCTGGGGGCAGTAAGCACAGTCTTCAGGACACGCGCCGGTTTTGATGGAAAGCAGTGTGCTGACCTGCACCTGATTTGGGTCAAAATACTGACGGTGCACCGTCTGCGCCCGAAACAGCAGGTCGTTAAACGGCAACGCAAAAATCGCCTCTACCTCCTGCCGGGACCAATCGTGACGAATATCACTGAGCAGCGGGACGGATGCAGGCGTATTTGCAGCATTGGATGAGGGCATGGGAGGCTCGAGGGGGATATCGTTGTGAGAGGACTGCATATAATACTGACGGCGCTTAGGCTGTCAACCTGGTTGGCGCGTCATGGTTAACAACTTCGGCCGCCTTGTGCTCGATGGGCTTTTCCCCCAACACTGCGCCCTGTGTGGCCTGCGCAGCCACAGGGATCTGGCCCTGTGCCTGGCGTGCGAGCGAGAGATGCCCACCAATGACAGTTGTTGTGCATGCTGCGCAGCGCCCCTGCCGTCTTTACCTGCCTCAGGGAAAGCCCGGCTATGCGGTCGCTGCCTGGTTTCACCGCCGCCCTTCGACCGCGTCATCGCACCCTGGTTATACGAAGAGTATTTTGCACACTTGATACAGCGCTGGAAGTACCAGCGCGAGCAGCGCATGACCCCGCTGCTGGCATCGTTGTGGCAGCAACAGGCAGAGTTCCTGGCACCGATCGATGTGCTGGTGCCGGTACCTCTGCACTGGCACAGGCAATGGCGACGCGGTTTTAATCAATCCGAATTATTATGCCGACATCTAAAGATGATCTGCCCTGAACTCAAGTCCTGCGCAATAGAACATCGATTGATCCGCCGTCAGCGGGCAACGGCGGCGCAGTCGGGCATGAATGCGAAGCAGCGCGCGCGCAATCTCAAGGGCGCCTTTACAGTGCATAAGCCCTGTGACAACCTGCGTATCGCCGTCGTGGACGACGTGTTCACCACGGGGGCAACGGCGGCCGCCATGGCCCATGCCCTGCAGGCGGCAGGCGCCAGATCTATAGAGGTGTGGTGTCTTGCCCGCACACCCGCACCGGGGCCTTAATCCGGGTTGTCTAAAGGTATTTCTATGCGCATTTGTGTGTTGTTGCTCATCCTGCTGGCGGCTCCGGTATCGGCGGGCGAATCCATCCGTATTGCTGTGGCGTCTAACTTCAAGCCGACACTGGAAAAGATTACCGACCCCTTCCTCGCCAATACCGGCATCGTTATTACCTATAGCGTCGCCGCAACCGGCGTGCTGGCGACCCAAATTCTGCATGGCGCCCAGTACGATATATATTTCGCAGCGGACAAGGAAATGCCGCAAAGAGTGGTGTCTGAAAAGGGGCTGCCCAGCAGCGACACCTTCTGTTACGCGCGCGGCAAACTTGTGCTCGTGGGTGGCGCAGGCGGGCTCTCGGCTATAGCGAATCCACAGCTTTCGATGGCTATTGCTAATCCCGCTACGGCACCCTATGGGCGTGCCGCGATGGAGGTGCTGGCCAGACCTGAATTCACTGCCGGTGAGGGCCGCAAACTGGTGCGCGGCAATAGCGTGGCGCAGGCCTTTCAGTTCTGGCAAAGCGGGGCGGTAAATATGGCATTGCTACCTAAAGCACTGCAGCCCATCGACGCAACGGATGTGCCGCTGGACTGGTATCAACCCATCGAACAGTTCGCTGTTGTGCTGAAGCACAGTGCCGCCGTCGACGAGTACCTGCAGTGGTTACGCAGCGACACCGTGCGCAACATGATTACTGACGCCGGCTACGCGCCTTGTTCCTGACCCTAACCCCAGCCGAACTGGAGGCGATCTACCTCACGGCTGCATTGGCATCGATCACCACTGTACTGCTGCTAATCATCGGCACGCCGCTGGCCTGGTGGCTATCCCGCCGACGCGGCAACGTGCCCGCCGCGCTGGAAGCAATCGTGGCAATGCCGCTGATTTTGCCACCGACCGTGCTGGGCTTTTACCTGCTGCTGCTGTTCACGCCAGACTCCGCGCTTGGCCGACTGTGGCAGCAACTGACAGGTTCACAACTGGCCTTTAGTTTTAGCGCGCTGGTCATTGGCTCCGTAATTTATTCACTGCCCTTCGTCGTGCAGCCCCTGCAGACGGCGTTTCAGCGCGTACCCCAAGGATTGCTACAAGCGGCAGCGACGCTGGGCGCTAGTCCGCTGGACCAGTTCCGCTCGATCGTCATGCCGCTGACAAGGCGCAGCTTTGTGATCGCCGCTAGCCTCTCCTTTGCCCATACGGTCGGTGAGTTTGGCGTGGTGCTCATGATAGGCGGGAACATCCCCGGTGAGACCCAGGTACTGTCGATCGCGCTCTATGACTCCGTGGAGTCATTGCGCTTTGATGAGGCCCATCGCCTGGCCGGAGGGCTGATGGTGTTCTCAATGGTGCTGTTATTCCTCATTTATCGCAGTGACCAGCAAAGCACAGGGCGGATGCGGGCTTGAGCAACCTGGGCCTGACACTGTTCTGCGAGGGCGACAGCGGTTTCGCCTTGCAGCTTGATTGTGAGCTTTCCCTTACCGGCATCACCGCGATTTACGGCCCCAGCGGCAGCGGGAAAAGCACGCTACTGGACTGCATTGCCGGATTGCGGCAGCCATCGAGCGATAGCGTTATCCGCATGGACGGCCAGATCTGGCAAAGCTCAAGTGTGACGGTGCCCACATGGGAACGTCGAATAGGGTACGTATTCCAGGACGCCCGCTTGTTCCCCCACCTCAACGTTCTACAGAACCTTAAGTACCCTCTCGCGCGGCGCGCACGACCCGGTGAGATCTCGCTGGAACAGGTCGCCGCGTGGCTGGAATTGGGCGAACTGCTATCACGCGCAACCGAGACACTCTCCGCTGGACAGAAACAGCGCGTGGCGATCGGTCGTGCGTTATTGTCCTCGCCGCAGCTGCTACTACTCGATGAACCACTGGCCAACCTGGACCACGCTGCACGGCAGCAATGCCTGCGCTGCTTGCAAAGACTGTCCGACGAATTGCATTTGCCGATGCTGTATGTGAGCCACGACATTGAAGAAGTCAGCCAGTTGGCGGATCAACTGGTGTTATTGGACGCAGGAAAACTGGTGGAGCACGGCTCGTTATTGAGTTTATGTACCCGCCTGGATACGAGGCTGTCGCACGAAGAGCAAGCGGCCGCTATCGTCACTGCAGCGGTTAAAGGACATGATGCCCACTATGGCCTGACCGAACTTACCGTGGATGGTCATGCCCTGTTCGTCAATCACCTGCCCCACGCGCCCGGACAAACACGCCGAGTGCGGATTCCCGCCCGCGATGTCAGCGTGTGTCGAAAGCGCCCCCAGGACAGCAGCATACTGAATATACTGCCGGTCACTGTCAGTGAAATCGAGAACACAGACGCCGCAAGACTGCTGCTGCGCCTGTCATTGGGCTCGCAATTCCTGCTCGCCCGCATCACCCGCAAGTCTGCAGTGGAACTCAAGCTGCAAGTCGGTGATCTAATCTATGCGCAAATAAAAAGCGCCGCCCTATTAATGGAGTCGACAGACCAGACATGACTAATCACCCCTACGACCGGCTAAACCCTGACCTGATCATCGATGCGGTGGAATCAGTGGGGTTTCGCAGTGATGTCCGACTACTGGCACTGAACAGCTATGAGAATCGTGTCTATCAAGTCGGCATCGAAGATAGCACCCCGCTGATCGCCAAGTTTTACCGTCCGGATCGATGGACCGAAGCGCAAATTATGGAGGAACATCAATTCAGCCTCGAACTGCAGGACGCTGAGATTTCCGTGGTCGCCCCCATGGTCGATGAGCATGGCGCCACACTTCACACCTATGAGGGCTTCCAGTTTGCGCTGTTCCGGCGTCGCGGCGGCTACCCGCCGGAACTGGATAATCTCGACAACATGCTGGTATTGGGCAGAACGCTGGGACGAATCCATGGCGTAGGACGTGCGAGCCACTTTAAGGAGCGACAGGCTATTACCGTGCAACGCATGTTGTCTGACAGCCGGGAACTATTAATAGACGGGTTTATTCCTCGCGGGCTGCTGCCCGCTTACGAATCGCTGACGGCAGACCTGCTCAAGATCGTGACGTCTGTGTACAGCGAGGTGGGAGCTGAGGACGAGATTCGCATCCATGGTGACTGTCATGTGGGCAATATCCTGTGGCGCGATGAGACGGCGCACTTTGTGGACTTCGACGACTGCTGCACGGCCCCTGCCATACAGGATTTGTGGATGTTTCTGAACGGTGAACGCCATGAGCGGCAGTTGCAACTGTCGGAACTGGTAGAGGGATACTCTGAATTTTGCGATTTCGACCCGCGCCAGATTCGCTGGATCGAATCTCTGCGCACGATGCGCCTGATCCACTATGCCGCCTGGTTAGCGCGGCGCTGGGAGGACCCCGCTTTTCCTCGCAGTTTTACCTGGTTCAATACTGAGCGGTATTGGGCGGATCATATTCTGGAACTGCGGGAGCAGATGTCGGCATTGCAGGAGGAGCCTTTGCGGTTGCTCTAGTTTCTCGCAGTGTTTGCGCATTAGTAGAGGCGGTCTGGCGACCGCAGCGTCGCTTTGGATGCCGTTGACTCTTGCTCCATTGCGGGTGCTTGCGGTGCACGTTTCTTCGTACTTCTTGCTCGGCGGGGCACCATCGCTCACTGTATTGCCATTGGATGGACGGGCTGATTGGTCACTTCGAATTGGTATTGATGCGGAACCCGGGTTTGGGGACGGTGGCGGTAAGTAGGAGATGTTTCGCACCGACACCCTTCAAGTCCGCAAAAGCCAACCCCACCCAAATCAACGCGGGTAGTGAGTCTGATCAGCAACCAGAAGCTCGGCATTGTGAGTTCCGGTACTTCTGATTCGCCCAACTAACTGCCGCAGCAGCGAACCGCCTCTCCAACATGCATCAGCACAACGACTCGCTAAGCTCCCAAAGCAATAGGCCACATCACAACCCCGCCGCAGCAGCAAACCGCCTCGCGCACCTCCTGCGTTGCTTGGTGTGGGGGGGAGGCTTTTACGGACTTGAAGGGCGTCGGTGCGAAATCGTTCCCCCCTTAGAGGCGGGGTACAGAACCCCGGTTCCGCATCAATATCAATTCGAAGCGGCCAACCAGGCCTGCCCAACAATGGCTATACACCGAGCGATAGTGCCCCGCCAAGCAAGAAGTACGAAGGAACGCGCACCGCAAGCGCCCGTAATGGAGTAAAAGCCTCACCCCCGTGCCGAGCGACGCAGCGGCCCAGCGGGCCGCCGCGACTCAACTCAACTCAACTCAACCCGAGCCAAGCCAAGCCAACCAATCAGCCAACCCGGGACCCAGGATAAACCAACGACCAAACCCACCGCCAAAAACTATTCCCCGCAAGCACGTCCCGGTCCACAGCGTCAAAAAAGTGCTCCAATCCCGCCGGATCAGAAAAATAATCCATCCGCGTATTAAACCCAAGCTCCGGGTCTAACTCCTTCACTACTTTGGCCGGATTCCCCGCTACCACCACATTGGCGGGCACGTCATGAGTGACCACCGCGCGCGCCGCGACCACGCTATTGTCACCAATGGTCACGCCTTTGAGTACGGTAGAGTGGTCGCCTAGCCACACATTATTGCCGAGGCGAACTGGCGTAGGCGTGTCGTTCCTCACCATGCGATCGTAGATGGTGTGCCAGTCGGAGTCCGTAACGTATGCGCCATTGGCAAGCATGACACCATCGCCAAGGACGATTTCGTCGCTGGCACTGATTCTGGAGCCGGGACTCATAAGACAGCAATCACCTATCACAACCCGGCCCTGTCCGAGTTCACGGCCCCACACGCCGACCTGAACGTGATTGCCGGGCTCCCCGATCGCCGTAAAACACTTACCAATATGAATGTTGTTGCCAGAAAGGTGGACAAACCAGGGCTTCATAATCGTATGGTACGGTCCGAGGTAGACACACTCAGGACGCAGAAAATAATCTGCGTACCCGCGCCGAAACTTCAGATAGCTTTTCTTTACCCAGTAGGGTCGCAAGTCGGCGCGCATGTAGCCCCTTATTTCACAGTGGATATACTTATTGTCGGGGGGTTATGATCGCAGTGGCTGTGATCAACATCAATTCAACTGTGACTTTTAGCGACGTTAATAATTCAGCAACCTGAGGGTATCACACGCTTTGCACGCTAACTCTTCCCCCGTCATTAGCAACCAGCGATACCCTCACCCCCGGCTGGCGGAGATTGTCCGTCGCCACCTGCAAAGCGCTCATCGCGCCCGCATTGCCGAGCATAATAGACAAGCTTATCAGTTACTTAAGGAGAAATTGGGCGAGTGGCCACGCCCTCTGGTAGTGGATTCATTTTGCGGCACAGGGCGCAGCACCGCCGCGCTGGCTGGGCGGCACCCAGAGCATTTTATCATCGGCATCGACAAATCAGCAAGTCGGCTGGCAAAACACCCGCCGGCTGAATCCGACAACTATGTTTTGCTGCAGGCAGACTGCGAAGATATCTGGCAGTTGCTGGTACTCGATGGCTTACAGGCAGATTTTCACTATCTCCTTTATCCCAATCCTTGGCCCAAGCGAGCGCATTTGCAGCGCCGCATACATGGCCATGCCAGCTTTGGGCTGCTGTTACAGCTTGGTGGATTGCTGGAGCTTCGCTCCAACTGGCAGCTCTATGTAGAGGAGTTCGGTGTCGCCATGCACCTGGCAGGGCATCGTGGAATCGTAAGCGCGGTGGCCGATAGTGACATTGGCTTGACCTTATTTGAGCAGAAATATCGCCAAAGCGGCCATGAGCTGTGGGCCTATTCGATAAGGATCGTACCGTGACGATGCGGGCTCGATAGGCTAAAGTGCGGTCCTCTACGGGAGATACCTTTATGTCCTCAATAACTTCAGACCCTATGTGGGAGCGCATTCGCGCAGAAGCCGCCGAGCATGCCGCGGAAGAGCCAATACTGGCCAGCTTCCTGCACGCGACTATCCTCAACCACGCCGAACTGGAACTGGCCCTGAGTTTCCACCTGGCCAGCCAGTTGGATAGCTCGACCGCATCGTCGCTGCTGCTGCGTGAGGTCATTCTGGAAGCGTTCAAGAGTGACCCATCGATTCGTGATGCTATACGAGCAGATTTACAGGCTGTCGAGGATAGGGATTCTGCCTGCAATGAACTGTACATCCCCTTCCTCTACTTCAAGGGCTTCCATGCACTGGAAACCTACCGCGTAGCCCATTGGCTATGGACGGAGGGGCGGGGGTCGCTCGCGTTGTTTTTCCAGAATCGCATGTCAGCGGAGTTCTGTGTCGATATACACCCGGCGGCGCGCCTCGGACACGGCATCATGCTGGATCACGCGACCGGTGTCGTCATCGGAGAAACGGCGGTAGTGGGCAACAATGTCTCGATCTTGCAGTCTGTTACGCTCGGCGGCACCGGCAAAGACGAAGGCGACCGCCACCCGAAAATTGGTGACGGTGTTTTAATCAGCGCCGGAGCCAAGATCCTGGGCAATATCTGCGTAGGCGCAGGCGCCAAGGTCGGTGCCGGTAGTGTGGTGCTCGATAATGTTCCGCCGCATACCACCGTTGCCGGCGTTCCGGCTAAAATAGTGGGCCGCCCCTCATCGGATCAGCCCGCGCTAGAGATGGACCACGATTTTTGCTGCGACGAGGTGCCGGCGCAGAAGAAAAAGAAAGAGGCGTCTTAGCCCTATGGTGCTTATTTAGCTCAAGTGAACCCAGTAGGCGTCAAACCGAGCAGAGCTTAACTGGACCGCCTGAGTCGATGGATGTCCGAAGCGAGCCTACACGGACGTATTTACGGCGTGTCCGGACAAGCTCTGCTCAATTTGGGCCCGCGAAGCTCTGGCGACAACACCTCAAACCTGCGTGTGGTACTGCGGAGAAAACTCCTGCACCGCGTCCACAAAAGCCGTCACATGATCGGGATTCACACCCGGTGTAATGCCATGCCCCAGATTAAAGACGTGGCCGCTACCGTGGCCATACCCCGCCAATATCGACTCGACCTCCGCGCGAATACGCGCGGGAGATGCAAACAGCATGCTGGGGTCCATATTGCCCTGCAGGGCCACGCGGTCGCCAATCTGTGCGCGCGCTCGATGAATATCAGTGGTCCAATCGATACCCACAGCGTGCGCGCCGCACTCGGCGATCGTATCGAGCCACTGTCCGCCGCCCTTGGTAAAAACAATCACCGGGATCTGCCGTCCATCAGCCTCAGTGGGCAGTCGGGTAAGTACTCGCTGCATGTACTGCAGGGAAAACTCTTGGTAACCGGCGGTGCTGAGGCTGCCGCCCCAGGTGTCAAAAATCTGCAGGGCCTGCGCACCCGCGCGCACCTGGGCGCCGAGGTAGTCCGCTACCGCATCAGCCAACACAGTCAACAGGTCGTGCATCAGCGCCGGCTTGTCGTAGGCCATTGTCTTGACCTGCGCAAAATCCTTGGAAGAACCACCCTCTACCATGTAGGTCGCCAGCGTCCAGGGGCTGCCGGAAAATCCTATCAGAGGCACTGATCCGTTCAACTCGTGGCGTATGGTACTTACCGCCCGCATGACATAGGCCAGGTCATCATCTGCTTTAATGGTGTTCAGGTTCGCCAGGTCTTGCTCGCTACGAACCGTTTTACGAAACTTTGGGCCCTCGCCCTCTTCAAAATACAAGCCGAGGCCAAGCGCGTCAGGCACCGTTAAAATGTCAGAAAACAAAATGGCGGCATCCATCGGATAGCGACGCAGTGGTTGCATCGTCACCTCGCAGGCCAACTCCGCATTTTTGCACAAATCAAGGAAAGAGCCCGCATCCTGACGAGCCGCGCGATACTCGGGCAGATAGCGCCCCGCCTGACGCATCATCCAGACGGGGGTGCGGTCAACGGGTTGGCGCCATAAAGCGCGCAAAAAACGATCATTCTTGAGTTCAGTCATTGAAAGAATCCGGGGCTCCAGCGGATAAAGACGGGCAAGCATACACCAGCAACAGGGTGTTATGGGTGAACAGCGCGCTGAATTTCTGCGCCTGGTGGTGCACTCGTATCGGCGCTTTCACTATTGACCTTCCAACAGGTCGCGCAATTCCTTCTCGCTCACATCGTCGACAACACGCGCCGACCCAATGGCATCGAGCAAGATCAGCCGCAGCCGGCCGTCTATGGCTTTCTTGTCGTGGGCCATTAGCCTCATGAACGCGTCGGCATCCATATCCTCGGGTTTGCTCACAGGCAAATGCATGCCGCGCAGCAACTCTCTGAATTCATTGACCTCAGATCTCTCGATCAAGCCGCGACGGCCGGATAAATCAAGCGCCAGCAGCATGCCGGTTGCCACCGCCTCGCCATGCAGCCACTTGCCGTAACCTTGGCCCGTTTCAATGGCGTGCCCAAACGTGTGCCCCAGATTCAAAATGGCGCGAATACCGCCTTCGCGCTCGTCGGCAGCAACCACCCGCGCCTTGATCGCACAACTGCGCTCAATCGCCTCTGCCAATACGGCCTCATCGCGAGCCAGCAAACGCGGCATATGTTCCTGCAACCAGCGGTAAAACGGTTCATCGCTGATAAGCCCGTACTTCACGACTTCCGCCAGACCTGCACTCAACTCACGCGGAGGCAACGTTTGCAGAGTATCGATATCAATCAGGACCGCCTGGGGCTGGTAGAAAGCGCCGACCATGTTCTTGCCCAGCGGATGGTTGACACCCGTTTTGCCACCCACAGAAGAATCCACCTGTGCCAGCAAGGTGGTGGGCACCTGAATAAAATTGACGCCACGCTGGTAGCACGCCGCGGCAAAGCCCGTAATATCGCCCACCACTCCGCCGCCAACAGCGACAAACGTAGTGTTGCGACTGTGTCTGTCTGCCATCACCCGATCAAACACCACCGACAGGGTGTCGAGAGTTTTATATTGCTCGCCATCTGGTAACACTACTTCAGTAATCAACTTCCGAGCGCCCAAAGCAGATCTGACGCGCTCCATGTAGAGCGGCGCTACAGTTTCATTGCTGATCAGAACCACCTGCGAGCCCGCTATATGCTGGGCCAAGAGACTGTTATCTGACAGCAAGTCACGACCGATGTAGACAGGATAGGTGCGCTCACCCAGATCAACACGCAGGGTATGCATCAGTAAAGACACGAGAATTCCTTGGGGGCTAATTGAGACCGTTATTCTAACGCTTCGAGCGAGCCAGTGTCTTTGCCGACGCCCGACTACTGCTCAATAAGTTCTTCAACCAACCGCTGAGCGACCATACGCGGGCTACAGGCGTCGGTCTCGATGATATGGTCTGCGATTTCGCGGTAAAGCGGATCGCGCTCAGCCATAAGGGCGCGCAGTATTTTTTCGGGGTCGCCTTTTTGCAATAAGGGTCGACGACGATCACGCCTGGTGCGTCGCACCTGCTCTTCAACAGTGGCGTAAAGGTAAATGACAAAACCCCGGCCCGCCAAAGCACTGCGATTTTCGGGACGCAATACCACACCACCGCCGGTCGCAAGCACCAAGTCATCCCACTCGGTCATTTCCGCCACGACCTGCTGCTCGCGGTCGCGGAAACCTTCCTCTCCCTCAACATCGAATATCCACGGAATATCCGCACCGGTGCGCACCTCGATTTCCGAGTCGGTATCGGCGAAGCGCAGTTTCAGGTGCTGAGCGAGATACTTTCCAATCGTCGTCTTGCCGGCCCCCATGGGGCCGACCAGGAATACTCTATGCAGGGCAGGCATGTTGCTCTACTGAACGCTAATCAAGGAGATTATCTGCAAGGATACGCGGTGTGATAAAGATCAATGTCTCCGTTTTGCTGTGTTTATTGGACTCACTCCTGAAAAACGCGCCAATGTAGGGTATATCACCGAAGAATGGGACCTTGTTGACCGACTCGATGTCCTCCGTCTTGAAGACGCCGCCTAACACCACAGTTTCGCCGTTGCCGACCAACACCTGCGTAGTGAGCTGAGTAGTATCAATGGAAGGAATAAACCCACCGCTGCCGCTAGGAACTAAGTCGCCGACAGAATCCTGATTGACCCTGAGATCGAGCATGATGCGATCATCAGGCGTTATGTTGGGAGTGACAAAAAGTGCCAGCACCGCATCCTTGAACGCGACGGTGGTCTCGCCACTGGCGGAAGACTGCTGATAGGGGATTTCCGTACCGGACTTAATGGAAGCCTCCTGCTTGTCCCCGGTAATCACCTTGGGCTGCGAGACAACCTCGCCCTGACCTTCAGACTCCAGAGCCGACAGCTCAGCGGTGAGAAACAAATCACCGCTGGCAAAACCGACGGCAAAACCGCTGTTCGACGCGACACCCAGATCAACCAACAGAGCACCCGGGTAATTAACTTGAGGCTGCGTGCCATTAATGATCGCTTCGTTAATCCCCACTACGTTATCGGTGTCACCTGATATCGACAGGAGGTCATCGCCCCTATTCACGTACGCCCCACCCCACTCGATGCCCAGGTTTCTGGCAGCATCCGATTGCGCAATCACGATCCGCGCCTCAATCATGACCTGACGCACAGGAATATCTACTAGCGCCAGCAAGTCGCGAATTTCAGCCATCTTTGTCGCTGTGTCAGTGATAATAATCGAATTCGTGCGGCTGTCCACAACGACCGAGCCTCTGGGGGATGTCAGCCTGCCGCCGTCCTCGGAACCCGCCTGGAACAGCCCCACAATATCTTCTGCATTGGCGTACCGAATACGCACAAACTCAGACACCAGAGGCGCCAGTTCCGCAATTTGCTTGTTCGCCTCTATTTGCTGCCGCTCGCGCTCGGCGATCTCAGCCGCCGGAGCCACCATCAGCACGTTCCCTATCTGGCGCTTGTCCAGACCCTTGGTCTTGAGCACCAGCTCCAGTGCCTGATCCCAGGGTACATTCTGCAAACGCAATGTAATGCGTCCTGCGACAGTGTCGCTGGCCACCAGGTTCAATTCAGTAAAATCTGCGATAAGCTGCAGAACAGCGCGCACTTCGATGTCCTGAAAGTTAAGCGAGATCCTGTCACCAACATAGTTGAACTCGTTGGCGCGGCGCTCCACCTCTTTCGGGCTCAGCGGTTTCACGCTAATGACATACTCGTTGTCAGTCTGGTACGCGAGATAATCGAAATCGCCTGTTGTTTTCAACAGCAATGTGGCACCGCGCCCAGTGGTGTTCACATCAACACTATTAACCGGCGTGGCAAAATCCGTGACGTCAAAGCGGCGCATTAACCGCTGTGCCACACTGGTATCTAGAAACTCTACCTTGACATCGCCGGCCTCACTAAAGACATTCACATCCACGGATGGGTCCGTGAGCTGCAGTGTCAGCTTTCCTTCGCCTGCTCCGGTACGCTGAAACTGAAGATCTGTAATTTCGGAGACCACGTCGACCACCTCAACCACAGCGGTCTGCACGCGCAATGGTTCAGCGCCTTGCTTGACGTAATCAGTACCCTCTTGACCCACCACCAGAAAGAGATTGTTTCCTTCAATGCGGGTCTCATAGGGCACCAGCTTGATCAACTCGACGACTAAACGGGTGCGATCACCGGACTCCAGCACTACGGCCTTGGAGGCATTGCCGTAGGGTAGTGAGAAACGCTTTTGTTCCAGGCTGCTGGTGGTTCCAGGGAAGTCGACAGCGATGCGTGCGGGTTTTTCGATGGCGTACGTTTTGAAATCTGGCGGCGTTTCATTGAACTCCAAACGCACCTCAAACTTACTGCCCGGCCTGGAGCTGAACTCGATGTCCTGCACCGTCGGTGCAGCAAACGCTGCGCCGGTCACAAGGCACATCACCAGTGCAACGACTGCACTGCGCAACCCACTCCTTATGTTCTCTCTCGTTTTCCCCACGGCCATCGCCCCCACATATTGTTTTTAATCGCCATAGCTCTTTGCTATGACCTCGGTTTATAAACCGCTTAATTTGATTGTTCGCGGGCGCTCGACCCAACCATCGGGCGTGCCATCACTCACAATTTCTACCACTGAAATATACGTATCGGTCATGTCCACAATTTTACCGTGGTGGCGTCCCAGAAAATTTCCCATTTTCACCCGGTGCACACCGCCGTCCGGATCTTTTACCAGCGTCCACTGAGTATCATCCCGCTCCAGCGTGCCAACCATGAGCAGCGAGTCGAACGTGTACTGCTCAAGAAACTCTTTCGCTCGGTTTTCATCGGGCTTTATCGCAATAATTGCCTGCAATTGGGCGATTTCCCTGACCTCAATCGGCCGATCAAATGGGCTGCGTAGCGTTGTCGCGCTGTAGGCAAAAGCTTCATAGGCCTTAAAGGTTGGTATCGGCGCAATGATACCACCAGGACGGGAGCGCTTCTCCGACATGTAATCGTCCAGATCGGAAAGATCTCCACTGGAGCAGCCGGCGGTAATCGCTCCCAACAAACACAACAAGAGCAGAGTACGTGGTGCGCTTTTCATCACTAGGCATCCCCGTCCTTGTAACGATAAGTCTTGGCAATGATCTTCATATCGAGCTTGTTGGGGTCGTCTTTATCAGCCGTTATCTGAAAATCATGCAGCGTAACGATACGCGGCAAGCCCGCCATACCACTGATAAAAGCACCGAGGTCGTGATAGGAACCAGACGCATTGATAGCGATTGGCAGTTCAACATAGAACTCCTTCGCGCTTTCTTTTTGCAGATCAATACTGGCGATATCCAGGCCGTTCAGCAGACCCTTATTGGTAATATCCTCAAGCAATCCCGGCACTTCGGTATCACTCGGTAGCTGGCTGACCAGTGCACCAAATGAATCTTCCATTTCCTCCATCTGCTTGCGGTATGCATCCAGATTGGCGGCTTGAAAGGCTTTCGTCTCAAAGTCTTTTCTGAGTGTTACCTCTTTCGCCTCTGCACTAGCCAGTTCCAGCCGCATGTCTTCGATATGATAGAAATAGCCCGCTATCAGCACCGCGATTACCAACCCGGTCCAAACCAAAACCTTGATGGCAATCGGCCATGCACCGACATTGTCAAAATCCAGGTCGTTCAGATTGAATTCGCGCACTGAGCGCAGTGTGTCTTCAAATGCCATGGTTCATCCTTCTCCCGACGGCTCTTCGATAGCCGGGGCCTGCACTCTAACGCTCAACTCGAACCTATTGGCCTGGTCACCAAACTCACGAGCCTCAACCACTTTATCCAGCGTAGGGTTTGCCAGCCAGTCCGATGCTTCCAGTCGCCGCATCAGGCTTGATACGCGGTTATTGGATTCAGCGACACCACTGATGCTGATATCGCTGCCTTTGGTAGTGAGCCTTGTGTAGAACACGCCGTCCGGCACGGTCCGCACCAGCTGATCAAGAACCCGCACTATAATCGGGCGGTTGCCCTGCAATTCCTGGATAACACGCATACGGTCCAGTAATTGATTGCGGCGCTTTTGCAGATCGCGAATTTCTGCCACCTGCTTATCGAGCTCATTAATATTTTCAATGAGGTATTGGTTGCGCGCCTGCTGGCTGTCTATCTGGCTGTCAACGATGCGGTCGGCGAGTAATACCAAACCAGCCGCCATGGCCAGTACCAGTGCCACCGCAGCCAGAAACTCTTTCTTGAGCTCCTGACGGCGCTCCTCTCGCCAAGGTAGTAGGTTAATCTGCGCCATTAATCAAAGCTCCGCAGGGCCAGACCACAGGCAATCATCATAGCGGGGGCATCGCTGCTCAGAGCCACCGCGTTAACCTTCGGCGATATGGACATCTGCGCAAAAGGATTTGCTACCGTGGTAGGCGTCCCGAGCTTCTCGCGCACCAGTTCCTCCAGCCCCTCCATCGAAGACACACCGCCGGCAAGGATAATATGGTCGACATCGTTGTACTGACTGGAGGAAAAGAAAAACTGCAGGGAGCGAGCAACCTGCTGCACAACCGCATCTTTAAATGGCTCCAGCACCTCCGGCTCGTAATCGTCGGGCAGGCCGCCCTGTTTTTTGGCCAGCCCGGCTTCCTCCAACGGCAAGCCATAACGGCGCATAATTTCATCGGTGAGCTGCTTACCACCGAATAACTGCTCGCGCGTGTAAATAGTCTGCCCGTCGTTGAGCACGCTCAGGGTCGTCATGGTTGCGCCGATGTCTACGATCGCAACCGTGCTGTCTTCATCCAGGTCTAGTTGGTTGCGCAGCAAGGAGAAGGCTCTTTCCATGGCGTAGGCTTCTACATCCATGATTTTAGGTACCAGTTCCGAGCCCTCAATCGCCTCCACCCTGGATTCGATGGTCTCGCGCCGACACGCCGCCAACAATACTTCTACCCTTTTATCGCCATCCGGCGATATGCCCTGAACTTCAAAATCAATCGCGACCTCTTCAAGGGGATAAGGGATGTACTGATCTGCCTCGAGAGTGAGCTGAATCTCCATGTCGTCCTCGCTGAGGCCTGCAGGCATGTCGATCAACTTGGTGATCACTGAAGAGCCCGCCACAGCAGCAGCGACGTTTTTAAGTTTTGTATGCGACTGCGAGACAACCGTGCGAATAGCGTTGGAAACGCCCTCCACATCGTTGACGCTCTTCTCAATCACAGCATCCTGCGGCAGAGAACTCACCGCATAGCTCTCTACGCGGTAGCGGCCCCCTGTAAAGCTCAATTCCAGTAACTTTACTGTCGTCGAACTAATATCCAGCCCCAGAACCTGCGTCGCTTTTCTCTTTCCAAATAGACCTAGCAACTTAATTCCCTATCAGTATCACTAACTTAGGTTATTTATATCCACCGATACATTAATAGTAGATATACCACAGACCAAAATATATCAAAACACAAAAAAAGCTTATAATTACCAATCAACTAGCGTTCTCGCCGCTGTAAACTCTTATAAGCTGCCGTTTTCTAAAGGGCTACATGAGCTTCCTACGTTTCGTTCTGCGACTGTCTGTATTCGGGCTTTTAGGTGCGCTTTGGCTACTCGCCGGCATTTACCTTTACCTCAGCCCCAACCTCCCGGACGTCGAAACTCTGCGCGATGTGAAGTTGCAGACGCCCATGCTTGTATATAGCCGCGACGGCGAACTGATCGGCCAGTTTGGCGAGCAAAAGCGAACGCCTCTGCCCTTCAATGCCATTCCTCCACAATTCATCAAGGCTCTGTTGGCGGCTGAAGATGACAATTACTTCGAGCATCGCGGTGTCGACGTGATGGGGCTGATGCGCGCCGCCTCAGAACTGGCCCTCACCGGCGAAAAGGGGTCCGGCGGCAGCACGCTCACCATGCAGGTGGCGCGTAACTATTTTCTCAGCCTCGACCGCACATTTATGCGCAAGTTTAATGAAATACTGCTGGCGATTGAGATCGAGCGGAAGCTGAGCAAGCAGGAAATCTTCGAGCTGTATTTCAACCGCATATTTCTCGGCCACCGCGCGTACGGCTTTGAAGCCGCTTCACAGGTCTACTACGGCAAAACCATTGGCGACTTGAGCTTGGCAGAGCACGCGATGCTGGCTGGCACACCCAAAGCACCGTCCCGTATCAACCCCGTCAGTGGGCCCAGCGCAGGCAAAGAGCGACGCGACTGGATTCTGGGGCGCATGCGCTCACTGGGCTATATAGATGCCCAGGAATACCAGAGTGCAAAGGCTGAGGTCGATACTGCTCGGCTGCACGGCGCACAATTGGGCTTCGCTGCCCACTATGCCGCCGAAATGGCGCGACAGGAGATGGTGCAACGCTACGGACTGGAGGCCTATACAAATGGCTACCATGTTTACACCACAATCAGCAGCGAGCTGCAGCGCGTTGCTACGCAATCGGTGGTCGAAGGTCTCATCGCGTATGACAAACGCCACGGCTATCGCGGCGCGGAGCGCCAACTGTTGCCCAGCGATTCCAGCACTGACACCATCGCTAAATGGCGACAGGCGCTGCAAAGGACAGCCCCTATTGGCATTTTGCAACCCGCCATCGTCACCTCAGTAGCAGATGACAAGGCGACGCTATTGCTGGCAAATGGCAGCACACCGGACTTACCGTGGGAAAATGGCATCCGTCAGGCACGCCCCTATCTCACCGAAAACGCGACCGGTGCGTCACGGCAACCTGTCGCGAAGATACTCGCAGTAGGCGACCTGATCAGGGTAACTGAGGATGAAGAGGGGGCGTGGCAGCTGGCGCAGCTTCCCGCCGCTCAGGCTGCGCTGATCTCGCTAAATCCCGACAACGGCGCCATCGTCAGTATTGTGGGCGGTCTCGGCTTTGAGCGGAGCAAGTTCAATCGCGCCACACAGGCGCAGCGCCAACCCGGATCCAATTTCAAACCTTTCCTCTACGCCGCTGCATTCGAGTATGGCTTCACGCCAGCCACTATCATCAATGATGCTCCCATCGTTCTGGAAGGCAGCTCACAAAACGATTTATGGCGACCAGAGAACGACGAGGGCAAGTTTTATGGGCCGACCCGTTTGCGCTGGGCACTCACTAAATCGCGCAATCTGGTCTCCATTCGACTGTTGCAACGCCTCGGCGTTAAGCGGCTTATCGACTACGCCAATCGTCTGGGCTTCGACACATCTGCGTACGTCCCGGAGTTGTCCCTGGCTCTGGGCACGCAAAACATCACACCGCTGCAGATGGCCAAAGGCTACGCCGTGCTGGCCAACGGCGGCTATCTCGTTGAGCCTTTCATTATCCAACGCGTTGAAGACGTTGAAGGCGAAACAGTATTTGAGGCCATGCCGCTGACAGTGTGCCGCGATTGCGATGCACCAGCGGTCATGCCAGAGGAGGGCGCTGAGATGAGCATGGAGGAGATCATGGCTGCGGCAGCTAAACCGTCGGTGAACTTACCGCCTGCGCCACGAGTCATGGACGAGCGCGTTAATTTCATGACCAATAGCATTATGAAAGACGTTATCACGCGGGGTACGGGGCGTCGCGCGCTGGTGCTTGAGCGCAATGATTTAGGCGGCAAGACGGGCACCACCAACGGCCCCATGGACGTCTGGTTCTCAGGCTATAATCGAGATGTTGTCACCACCACATGGGTGGGTTTTGACAACTATACACCGCTGGGCCGCAGAGAATTTGGCGGCACCGCAGCGCTCCCGATCTGGATAGATTATATGCGGGTAGCACTCAGGGACAGCCCGCAATGGGAGCGCCCAATGCCGCAGGGCCTTGTCACTGTAAGAATCGATCCGGACACAGGACAGGCCGCCAGTCCTGGCCAGAGCAACGCGATTTTCGAGTATTTCAAACGAGAGTCAGCGCCACGTGGTGGCGGGCGCGAAGCAGGCCGCCGGGAAAGAGACGAGGCTGTTCACGAGCAGATCAACGATCTCTTCTAACACGAAAGCGCACTAGCGTTAGTGCGCGGGTTAACCGCTAGAGAGCAGGGTTATAGTTCTCAGGATAAGGCAGGCGAGCAACGCCGCTATCAACGGCCGCGCGAGCAACCGCAGGCGCAATAACTGACAACAAGCGGCTGTCCAGCGGATTAGGGATAATGTAATCCGGGCCAAAGGCCAGCGATTCCCGCCCTATCGCTGCCAGCACCTCTGGTGTTATCGGCTCGCGGGCTAGCTGACTCAACGCCAGTACTGCAGCCACTTTCATCTCCTCGTTTATCCGTGACGCGCGCACATCCAGAGCACCGCGGAATATGAAAGGAAAGCCAAGCACGTTATTCACCTGATTGGGATAGTCCGATCGACCCGTTGCGATAATCAGGTCGTCCCGGGTGGCCATGGCCAGCTCCGGCTTGATCTCAGGATCCGGATTGGAGCAGGCAAACACCACCGGACGAGAAGCCATCGACAGCAGCATTGCCGGGCTTAACAAGTCCGACCCGGACAACCCGATAAATACGTCAGCACCGTCAATTGCATCGGCGAGCGTACGTTTGTCGGTCTGGTTGGCAAATTCCTCTTTATAAGCATTCAACCCGTCACGCCCTGCATAGATCACGCCGCGACGGTCCAACATAAAGATATTCTCACGCGGCGCGCCCATGCTGACCAGAAGGCGCATGCACGCGATCGCCGCCGAACCCGCACCCAGGCAGGTAATCACCGCAGTTTCCAGACACTTGCCCTGAATTTCCAGCGCGTTAATCAGCCCGGCGGCGGTCACAATTGCAGTACCATGCTGATCATCGTGGAAAACGGGGATATCGCATTGCTCAATCAGCGCTGTCTCTATCTCGAAACATTCCGGCGCCCTGATATCTTCAAGGTTGATACCGCCAAATGTCCCGGCGATGCGCGCCACGGTAGCGATAAACTCCTGCGTATCTTCAGTGTCAACTTCTATGTCAATTGAGTTAATGCCGGCAAACCGCTTGAACAGCAGCGCCTTTCCTTCCATCACCGGCTTGCTCGCCAGACTACCGAGATTACCCAAGCCCAGCACCGCGGTCCCGTTGCTGATAACAGCGACCAGATTACCCTTGCCGGTATAACGATAGGCATTGGCTGGGTCGCTGGCGATTTCGCGGCACGGTTCGGCCACACCCGGACTGTAGGCTAACGCTAAATCGCGCAGGCTCTCAGCCGGCTTGGACAGTTCAATACTGATTTTTCCGGGTACCGGCTCTGCGTGGTAGGCGAGGGCATCGCGTTTCAAATCTGTCGGCATGGGGCTACCTGTGCTCACCGGGATATATGCGGAAATTGAACTGGATCAATTCACCAGCGCATCTGTGGAAAAAGTCATCGACAATATAAAAAAAGCGCATACGTAACGAGACTGTAAATTGCCAGCGCCAATCTCCGTCAGGCTCTACACTGTCCGTCAGTAAAGCGGTACCTGACATTGACCTCAATAGCGCAGAATAAAAAAAAGCGCCAGCCCAATAGAGTGTTGGCGCTTTCAGAGATCGGCTGCCGACGGCGCTACGCGCTCGTCTAACAGCCTTTTAACATTCTTCTAGCGCTTGCTGCCACGACCAGCGAAACGCTTGTTGAAGCGATCGACACGGCCACCACTGTCCACAATTTTCTGCTTACCAGTGTAGAAGGGGTGACACTGTGAACAGACATCGACAAGAAAATCCTCGCCGCGTGTGGAGCGTGTCTGAACCGTATTGCCACAACTGCAGGTTGCAGTAACGGCTTCGTATTTGGGGTGAATATCTGCTTTCATGCTGTGGAGCTCCTGATCGTTAGTGCCGCCACCCGATCACTGCCGGGCACCGCACCTCGCTGGGGGAGTTGAACCGCCACGGGTATGGCAGCTCAAAAAATAGGCGGGCATCTTACCAGACGTGACACGATAAGCAATAGCGTGTAAGCATTTGCTACAATGTCGTTTTCTAATCATTTATGCGTATCAAGCGCACATCATATAGGGTCGTAATGTCCGTACTTCGCCTGGTCATCCCGTCGCCCCTGCGCCGTCAATTCGACTATCTCCCCCCCGCTGAAATGAGTCCTGCGCAGGTCAGCGCGCTGCAACCGGGCGTTCGATTACAAGTCCCTTTCGGCCGGAGGGAGGTAACCGGCTATCTGCTGGCCGTGTGCGACCAGAGCGAGGTTCCTGCCAGCGCTCTCAAGCCCGCGCTGGCACTGCTCGATGAAACACCTCTGGTCGATCCGCAACTGCTGCAACTGTGCCATTGGGCTGCCGACTACTATCACCACCCGCTGGGCGAGGTTTACGGCACACTGTTTCCCAAGCGCCTCCGCGATGGCAAACAGCAACAACCCGGCGGCGCGCTCGGCTGGCGATTGACCGCGCGCGGCAAGGGCCTGCCTGAGGAGGCGTTGCCGCGTTCTCCCCGCCAAGCAAAGGTCATCGACCTACTGCGGAGGAAATCGTTCATCGCCAACGCCGAGTTTAAACAGGGCGGTATTAGCGCCGCTGTTTTGCGCAGCCTGCGGGACAAAAACCTGATCGAGCCCCACTTTGAAAGTAACCACTCACTCACCTCAAGTAGTAGGCAGGGGCTGACTCTTAACGATGAACAAGCCACTGTCATGGCAGCCTTTCGCGCCACTGTTAGCGCGAGCTTCAGCTGCCATTTGCTGGAGGGCGTCACCGGCAGCGGCAAGACGGAAATCTACCTGCAACTGATCGCCGACTGCCTGCAACAGGGCAAGCAGGCGCTGATTCTGGTGCCTGAGATTGGCCTCACACCGCAGACGCTGGCGCGCTTCCAACAGCGCTTCGAGGCCGGTATCGCCGTATTACATTCCGGACTCACCGATGCTCAGCGCTACCTCGCATGGGAGGCTGCGCGCACTGGTGCCGCACAAATCGTGATCGGTACGCGCTCCGCGATTTTTACGCCGCTGGCCGCACCGGGCCTGATCATCGTCGACGAGGAGCACGACAGTTCCTACAAGCAACAGGACGGTTTCCGCTACTCCGCGCGCGATGTCGCGGTGAAACGCGCGCACATACACGGGTGCAAAATCCTGCTGGGTAGCGCCACTCCATCTCTGGAGAGCATTCAAAACGCCCAACTGGGTCGTTACCAGCACCACCAACTCACCCGCCGCACCAGCAGTGGCGGCATGCCGGAGATACGCGCGCTGGATGTGAGGAGGCAGGGATTGCAGGCGGGGCTCTCGGACCCGCTGATCGCGGCGATGGAAGAAAAATTAATGCTCGGGCAACAGGTCTTGCTGTTCCTCAATCGCCGCGGATTTGCGCCCACGCTGCAGTGCCACGATTGTGGCTGGGTCGCAGAATGTCGCGCCTGCGACGCGAGGCTCACCGTACACAGGCGGCAAAGACGCCTGCGCTGCCATCACTGCGGCGCTGCCGGGGTATTGAACAGGCAATGCCCACAGTGCCACAGCGAACGACTGCTGGCCCAAGGCCTGGGTACCGAGCAAACCGAAGACTTCCTGCGCACACGCTTCAAGCGCTGGTCCATACACCGTGTAGACAGTGACTCCATGCAGAGTAAAGGTGCGATGCAAGCGTTGGTAGACGAGATCAACAAAGGCGAGCCCTGTATTTTGCTCGGCACACAGATGCTCACCAAAGGGCATCACTTCCCGGCAGTAAGTATGGTCGCGGTGATTGATGCCGACGCACTGCTGTTCAGCGCCGATTTTCGCGGTGAGGAGCGTATGGCGCAGTTACTGACGCAAGTGGCGGGGCGCGCAGGTCGGGCGGAGCTTGCCGGCAGCGTGCTGCTACAGACACATTACCCCGATCATCCGGGCCTACTCGCCATGCTGACCACCGGCTATGGCGAGCAGGCACGGGCCATGCTCAAACGCAGGGAGGAAGCGGGTATGCCGCCCGCCGGGCAACTGGTCCTGCTGCGCACTGATTGCCCTAACGCCGAATATGGCGAGCAGTTCCTGCACACTCTGCGCGCGCGCTGCACTCCACATCTTCCACCCGGAGCCAGACTGATCGGACCGCTGCCGTCCCCTATGCAGCGGCGCGCTGGCAAGTACCGCTGTCAATTGCTGCTCACAGCACACGATCGCCGGTCTGCGCAGGCAGCAGCTAGCCTTCTGGTGGCAACCGCTGAGACGATGTCGACTAAACAAGGCCTGAACTGGACCATCGATATAGACCCACAGGATGTTTTCTAATCGCGTCTGCACTGGTCATGCCTGCCGCTAATGATGATAATGGGCCGTCCGACTCGCCTGCTGTCGCACGCCCGCTATCGCGAGAGTGTAAAGGCGCGTCATTTGATCCTACGCCGATACCAACATAAATCTGGCAATCCATTGAAGCCGCCCGGAAACCGCCGCATTAAATGAAAGAAGACATCACACGGCTTATAGAACAGGCTCTGGACGCGCTGACCGCCCAAGGCGTGCTGCCCGCCGACGCCAGGCCACAAGTACAAATCGACCGTACCCGCGACAAAAGCCACGGCGACCTCGCCAGCAACATCGCACTGGCGCTGGCCAAACCGGCGCAGCGCAAGCCGCGCGAGCTGGCTGAACTGATTTGCACGGCGCTGCCGAGCAGCCCTTTGCTGGCGCGCGCAGAAGTGGCTGGTCCCGGCTTTATCAATTTCTTCCTGACGGACGATAGCAATCAAGCGGTGATTCGCAAGATCCTTGCGCAGGGTGCCGCTTTCGGCACCAGCGATACAGGGCAGGGCCGCAAGGTGCAGGTCGAATTCGTCTCGGCCAACCCAACCGGGCCGCTGCATGTAGGCCACGGCCGCGGTGCAGCGGTGGGCGACAGTCTCTGCCGCCTCTTAACCGCAACGGGTTGGGATGTCTCCAGTGAATTCTATTACAACGATGCCGGCGCGCAGATCGACAACCTGGCACTCTCGGTGCAGGGGCGCTGCAGAGGCCTGACACCGGACGATCCGCAGTGGCCGCAGGATGGTTACCGGGGCGATTACATCGCCGAGCTGGCACAAGCCTATTTGCGCGGCGATAGCGTAGATGCCGAAGATTGTCACGTGACCGGCTCCGGCAATGCTGATGACCTCCACGACATTCGACACTTCGCGGTAGCCTACCTGCGGCGCGAGCAGGATCTGGATCTAAAGGCCTTCGCCGTGCACTTTGACGCGTATTTTCTGGAATCATCCCTGTATGAAGACGGCGCGGTTGAGCGCGCCGTGGCGCGCCTGATAGAAACCGGGCACTGCTATGACCACGATGACGCACTGTGGCTGCGCACCACCGACTTCGGCGACGACAAAGACCGCGTTATGCGCAAGCGCGAAGGCAGTTATACCTATTTCGTGCCAGATGTGGCGTATCACCTCAACAAGTGGCAGCGCGGGTTCGTTCGCGTCATTAATGAACAGGGAGCGGATCACCACAGCACAGTGACACGGGTCCGCGCCGGCCTGCAGGCGCTGGAACTGGGTATTCCCAAAGACTGGCCGGACTATGTTCTGCACCAGATGGTAACCGTAATGCGCAACGGCGAAGAGGTCAAACTGTCCAAGCGTGCTGGCAGCTACCTTACCCTGCGCGACCTGATCGAGGAGGTGGGCCGCGATGCCACCCGCTTTTTTCTGGTGGCGCGCGCGCCCAATTCACAACTCACCTTTGATATCGACCTTGCGCTGTCGCAGAGCAATGACAACCCCGTTTACTACATTCAGTACGCCCATGCCCGCAGCTGCAGCGTAATGCGCAAGCTGGCCGAGCACGGCTGGGAGTGGCAAGCACAGAACTCGCTGCAACACCTGGATCAATTGCAAGAAGAGCATGAGAAGAGCCTGTTACGGCAGCTCGACCGTTATTCTGAGGTGTTGGCAAACGCTGCACTGAACAGCGAACCTCACACCATCGCCACCTACCTACGTGAACTGGCCGGAGAGTTCCACACCTGGTACAACGCACACAAAATCCTCGTGGATGAGCAACCCGTGCGCGATGCGCGGATTGCGCTCAGTCAGGCAGTAAGACAAGTTATCGTCAATGGCCTCAACGTACTGGGCGTAACTGCCCCGGAGGCGATGTAACCCGTGCCCCAGGATTTCGCCAAGCGCAGGCAAAACACGGCCGCTAAAAAACCCGCTGCGCACAAAGTTCAGGCGCGGCGACGCGAAGAAGAAGAAAGCCAGCCTCGTGGCAAGGGCTTTCGTCTATTCATGACAGGCGTGCTGACCGGCATGTTCCTGAGCTTGCTGATCTACCTCAACACCCTGCCCAAGCCGACCGAATTGGGGCAGGATATGGCGAGTGCGCCGCAACCCGAAGCCGCAGCAGAAATCCCCAAACCGCGCTTTGAGTTTTACACCATGCTGCAAGAGCAAACCATGGGTGTGGAGGAGGAAGTGGCGGATGAGGCGGATGAAGCGGAACCGGTTGAGCCCGCCGCCGATGTCAGCAAGCCACCCTCACCGACAGCAGCACCGGAGCCATACTTCCTGCAGGCGGGATCATTTCGCCAGAGCGAAGACGCCCAACGGCGACGCGCCGAACTGTTGTTGCTAGGGCTGGAGCCGAACATCGAAGAAAGCACCGTTGACAGCGGCCGCTGGTTCCGAGTGTCGCTGGGGCCTTTCGAGTCCCACGACGATGTCAGCAAAGCCCGCAGCCTGCTGGCCGGCCAGAATATTGATTCGGTATTGCTCAAACGCGGCGGGCCGTAATTTTGATACGGGTGCTTGAATTTCTCGGCTAAAACCCCATATCTGCCAGAGGGGCCAGTACGACGAAAGTCAATCGGACAGAGTCGCTTGGAGAAAGTCACCGGCAGAAACGACACGCTCATTGCAATCTGGGGCAGGTTCACCCCGATTAGGTCGCCGCAAGGATGTCCGCCGCTATCCCATTAAATAGCCCCCCACAGGAGACAAGAAGTGGAACAGTTCCGAGGTACAACCATACTTTCCGTGCGCCGTGGCAATAGCGTGGTGATCGGCGGCGATGGCCAGGTCTCCATGGGCAATACGGTAATGAAAGGCAATGCCCGTAAAGTGCGGCGCCTCTACAAAGATAAAGTGCTGGCCGGGTTTGCCGGCGGCACCGCTGACGCGTTTACCCTGTTTGAACTCTTTGAAGCACAGCTGGAGAAACACCAGGGCCATTTGGTCCGAGCCGCCGTTGAGCTGGCAAAAGCATGGCGCACCGAACGCTCTCTGCGTCGCCTCGAGGCGCTGCTGGCAGTGGCCGACAAGGAAACCTCGCTGATCATTACCGGCAACGGCGATGTCATCGAGCCGGAGGACAACCTCATTGCGATCGGTTCCGGCGGGCCATTCGCCCAATCGGCCGCGCGCGCCCTGCTGGACAACACCGAGTTGGACGCGCGCACTATTGTCGAGAAAGGCCTGGGCATCGCCGGAGACATCTGCATCTACACCAATCACAACCAAACAATCGAACAACTGGATTTTTAGGCAACCGCATGTCCAATATGACCCCACGCGAAATCGTCCACGAGCTGGACAAATATATCATCGGCCAGGATGCGGCCAAGCGAGCAGTCGCTATCGCACTGCGTAATCGCTGGCGGCGCATGCAGTTGCCCGAGGAACTGCGCGCCGAGATCTCCCCCAAGAATATCCTCATGATCGGGCCGACCGGTGTCGGCAAAACAGAGATTGCGCGACGGCTGGCTAAACTGGCTAACGCGCCCTTTGTAAAAGTAGAGGCCACCAAGTTCACTGAGGTCGGGTACGTGGGTCGCGACGTGGAATCGATCATCCGCGACCTGGTTGATGTGGCGATCAAAATGTATCGCGAGCAGGAGATGAAACGCGTGCGTTTTCGCGCAGAGGAAGCCGCTGAGGAGCGCATCCTCGATATCCTGCTGCCTCCGGCGCGCGACACCAAGGCTGATACCACCTCCACCACGCGGCAACTCCTGCGCAAGAAACTGCGCGAAGGCGAGCTGGACACCAAAGAGATTGAGGTAGAAGTCAGCGCCAACATGCCGGGCATGGAGATCATGGCCCCGCCAGGCATGGAAGAAATGACCAACCAGTTGCAAAGCATGTTTTCCAATATGTCGCGGCAACAAACGAAAGCACGCAAGCTGCCGATCAAAGCTGCTTTTGAAGCGCTGTGCGACGAAGAAGCCGCGAAGATGGTCAACGAGGAAGAGCTCAAGCAGAAAGCGGTGACTGAGGCCGAGCAGAACGGCATCGTCTTTATCGATGAACTGGACAAAGTTGCCAAACGCTCCGAGGGCGCTGGTGCCGATGTGTCACGTGAAGGGGTGCAGCGCGATTTGCTGCCACTGATTGAAGGCTCCACCGTTAGCACCAAACACGGCATGGTCAAAACGGACCACATCTTGTTTATTGCCTCCGGCGCGTTCCACATGGCAAGACCCTCAGACCTGATCCCAGAACTGCAGGGACGATTACCGATTCGGGTGGAATTGTCTGCGCTGTCGGCCGATGACTTCGAACGCATCCTGACCGAACCCAGCGCTTCGCTGACAGAACAGTACCAGGCACTACTGGGCACCGAGGGCGTCGACCTTAAGTTCAGCAAAGACGGACTGCGACGCATCGCAGAAACAGCCTGGCAGGTGAACGAACGCACCGAAAATATCGGCGCGCGCAGATTGCACACCGTGATGGAACGTTTGCTGGAGGAAACCTCCTTCGGCGCTGCCGATTCAGGCTTGCAGGAAGGGGCACTTATGGTGGACGCCGCTTTCGTCGACAAACAACTGCAGGAACTCAGCGCGGATGACGATTTGTCCCGTTTTATTCTGTGACCGAGATGTCCGAGCCACCCAAACCAACCTCGATCCAACTGCACAGCCGTTCTAGGCAGCTGGAATTGGGATATGAAAGTGGTCAGCAGCATTCACTCAGCTGCGAATACCTGCGTGTTTACTCACCCTCTGCCGAAGTACTCGGCCACGGGCCAGGGCAGGAAGTCCTGCAAACAGGCAAGCTGAAGGTTGGTATAAAGGCAATCAAGCCAGTGGGCAATTACGCCCTGCAACTGGTATTCGATGACGGCCACGATACCGGCCTGTACTCCTGGCGCTATCTCTACGACTTGTGCCAGAACCAGGAGGCACGGTGGCAGGACTACCTGACGCGCATGGAGAAGGCCGGAGCCACTCGCGATCCGGACGTGCAGGTAGTGAAGCTGGGGCTATAAAGGGCTAAACCGGCGCGGCACAAATACCCCACCCAACAGACTCCTAACTACTTGGGCATCAGCGCTTCTTTAGCCTTGTCCATATCAATCGAATCCATCGCTTTGTCGGTATCCACTGCCTGCGCTGCTTTTTTCAGATCAATGCCATCGGCACCAACAGCCTCGGTTATCTTTGTAGTATCAACCGATTGCGCCGCTTTTTCTGTATTAACTGAATCTACCAGTTTGCCGATGTCCTGAGCCGTGGCCAGTGAAGCGAAAGGCAGCAAAGCGGCCATGGCAATAATGGGAAGTGTTGGTTTCATAGAGAATCTCCTGACAGTTTACGCATGGGTCCACTTCAGTAGTCGATCTGCCTCAGCGGCAATCATCAAGTGAACGCCTTCCTTTCATATTGTGGTAGCTTGGGGACGCAATTGAGCTACAATAATCCAGTAGTCGATAGCATCTCGCGGGCATGGTTATAATCCATTCCGACACTGCATTATTCACTGAGAAACTGAGAGAAACAAATGAAGCCATATCAAGCAACCATTTTTAACGCCGCCGTTTTGGTGGTCTTCGGTCTTTGGGCATATCTGAACGTAGCTGCAGAGTCGCGCTCTATGACGATATTGATACCCGTGATTTTTGGCGTCATTCTCGCGTTATTGGTTCCATCGTTTAAAAAGGAAAACAAAGTTGTTGCTCACGCTGTTGCCGGGTTGACCCTACTGATTTCGATAGCGCTGATCATGCCGCTAATAGGCTCCATCGGCCGCGATGACATGGTTGCCGTGTTTCGGGTGGGCGTGATGATGGCCGCCAGTCTTTTCGCACTGGTTATATACGTCAGAAGCTTTATTGCTGTGCGCCGCGCGCGGCAGAGTGCAACATAGCCACCAGATAGTAATGGGGTCAGAGTAAAAACTCTCCGCATTGTTCAGATTTTTTATCTCTGCCCCTAAGATACTTACCTGCACTTGTTATGCATTTTATTCATTGTTGTCAATTACTAAATCCACCAGTTTTTTCACCAAGGGTGAAACAACGATAACGACTGGAAACGAAACAACGAAAGAAAACCCCCAAGCTTTTAACCAGACAAACATAATGTCTTCTACCAGACCGACATTAAATACACTGATTACGAAGGATATTAAACATGACATTAATAATGCCATGAAAAATGAAAAAACATATGACGTATATCTTTTAGGTATCAACTTCATAGTATTTTATTACCGCCACATAACGCCCTGTTAACGGGCGAATTGTAGTTGGCCAAAATGTGCAGCGAAGCGGAACCCGCTAACTGTAAATTGTCTCGCTTGAACAGCGTGCTATATTTTTAATGACTCACTGTTTTTGAGAATACATTAATAACGACAACACCAGAAAAAATTAAACACAGGCCTATAATTGCTGGCAAATCTGGTATCTGTTTATAAATAACTGCACTTATTAACGCAATTAGTAAAATCCCCATGCCGGCCCAAATACCATAGGCGATACCTACTGGAACAGTTTTAAGAACTAACGATAAGAAATAAAATGCGATTGCATAACCAATGACACAAATAGTGCTGGAGGCTGGATGAGAAAAACCATCTGAGGCTTTAAGTGCTAATGTTGCTATCACTTCAGCGCAAATCGCTACCGCCAAATACCAATATCCCATACTCGCTCCTTTGGTAAAAGTATAACGCCTAGCGCAACGGCGTCGAAACCGCGCAGCGGTTTCGACGTCCGGCCCCGCCAGGGGCGCATTGCCGCTTCTTGTTACGTGTACTACTACGCTGCATATACCCAAGACAAACGAAACCTAATGCTAACAGGGAAAAAGGACTTGGAGATGGTACTCGACTAGCGGTGGCGCGAATTTTAGATTCCAGTGGGTTCAATGCACGATCAAACAGAAAATGATATCTAACTCCACCAGCGGTAAAACTGGAGTCTAAAAGTAAGCCAATACTTTCCTCATTGCCCGGAATCAAAACTGGACCTAAGAAGAAATTAAATGGATCGGATTCGTGCAGAAAGAAGAAGTGACCAAGAAATAGAGCGTCTGGAGCTAGCGGGCCATCGATTGAGAGGGAAATCGATCCATCCCAATTATTCAGAATAGGTTGTTCATCTGATGGAAAATCGCCGTCCCATAACCATGTTACATCTAGGAAGTTAGTCGAATCGACTTGAACGGAAGATATCAATGCCGCTTCTGCCTGAATCGAAACTACAAATATTAATCCAAGAAAAAATTTAGATGGTCTCATTTTTTAGGTCCTTACTCCAAAGTAGCTCGATAGTTGATGCACACGTAACGCCGCCGGCACAGGCGAGCGAAACGCAGTGTAGCGAGTCCAGCGCAACTTGTTGCGCGATTGTGCCCGGCTTTGTTATATGACGTGCTCACTTGCCTTGCATTTCCAATATTTCATCTATCGCCAGAGTAAATTCGCTGGGCGCCTGTTGATACCACCCCTCATAAATAGCTTGTATAGCGGGCGAGTTATAGAACAAAGGAATCTCAATTCTAAACTCTTCCCAGCCCGCATCACTGACAAGACCTTCTCTATGATGCTCGAATGTCATTTCTGCATAATTCCAAAAGAGAATCGCATCCACTTCGGCCGCCGCAGCTTCGATATCGGACAAGTCACCGTGTTCCCAGCTCTGCGTTGCATAAGTCTTACTATACATAGACAAAAAGGTATCACTGCCTATTCCGCCTTCAAACCTGGACGCGAAAGCCTCAAGCTGAGATGTATTCAAAGCAGCAATCGCTACCTTTCGCTCTTGGTGTATTTGGTATGCGACAGTGAGCAAAGATGCCGCTACCAAGAACATCCCAAGGACTTCGGCGAAACTTCTCAGCTTACTTTGCAAATCGATCACCTCCGGACGTAGTCATATAACGCCTGCCACAACGGCTTGGGTGAATTGGCGATGTTTTTGCGTCTTTTTGCAAAAATGGTGACGATTTACCCAAGTCCGATTGCTGGCACTTGTTATGTGTTTTCATTGAACGTTGGCCACCTGTTGTAACCGATTTCTGGATTATTTGATTGGTATTTACGAATAAACTCAACCTCTTTTACTGATAATTCAGATTCTTCGCAGTCAGGTGACTCCCAGACTATTTGTTTACGGATTGTATAATCTTTACGAACATCATCGGGCAGCTTTGCAAAGTCAGCATTTACAGTATCCATATCAGGACTACCAAAATAACGATGACTGCCAATACTATCTTTACCAATATAAATTTTGCCCGTTGGATGATAAGTAATTTTGTAAATCTGTTTCATCCGAGGCTGAATTCCTTTTTACACATAACGCC